>ERZ651768.3104-NODE-3104-length-11251-cov-4.354842_pt1 | contig 11251 bp, 11 predicted proteins | sample MGYA00514754_ERZ651768 | MGnify/ENA metagenome assembly ERZ651768 | reverse complement strand
TAAAACAAGAATTTCAAAATTATATTCCTGAAATAAGGATATACTATTATTTTTTATTCTTTTCCGTTTACGCGTTCTTTGGCCCAAGATATTTTCCTTTATCAAATTCTATGATGTTAAAAGTTAAATATTTTTTCCCTAATCAACAGTATATTTTATACCGTGTCAGAAAAGAAAAATAATGGAATTGATTGATTTGAAATCATCTAAAATAAATATCGGGGAATAAATGAGATTATATTCTTGGAATGTCAATGGTATCAGGGCAGCGGAAAGAAAAGGATTCTTGGATTGGCTGGAAATAACCAAACCAGACATTCTTTGTGTTCAGGAAACAAAAGCGGCAGTGGACCAATTATCTGATACCCTGTTAAATGGTCATGGTTATCACACCTATTTTCATTCTGCCGAACGCAGAGGATACAGTGGTGTGGCAACTTTTTGTAAAACCGAACCTCTTTTTATTCAGGAAGGGTTAGGTATAGACCGTTTTGATAGTGAAGGCAGAGTACTGATTACCGAACATGAGTCCTTTCTACTCTACAATATCTATTTCCCCAATGGACAAAAAAATGATGATAGACTTCAATATAAACTAGATTTTTATGATGAACTGCTTCCCATTATCAATGAACAGATTGAATCCGGATTACATGTGATTGTGACCGGTGATTGGAATACAGCACACCATCCCATTGATCTGGCTCGACCAAAGGATAACATCAAAAATTCCGGGTTTATGCCTGTTGAAAGAGAAAAGCTAGATATCTATGTAGAAAACGGATGGGTGGATACTTTTCGGATGTTTCATCCAGAACCGGATAGGTATTCATGGTGGACCTATCGGTTTGGTGCCCGGGAACGGAACGTGGGCTGGCGCATAGATTATTTTTTTGTGAATGAAGGGTTCACTCAAAATGTCATTGATGCTGATATTCATGATAACATTATGGGTTCAGATCACTGCCCAGTTTCTCTTACATTAGAATTATAATTAAAAAAGATAAAATAACTCGGAATTGGTTACGAAGGTATACAGGGACTGATCCTGATTCATTAGGAAAATGGATTTTGTTAACGAATTTTCAGAATTATGTAGAAAAATTTTCTAAAACGTTTAATGTTCCTATTAACGGAATAGGCGGACCAATGACTTCTGCAACAAATTCACAGGGAGTAAGTATTATTAATTTTGGGATTGGTAGTGCTAATGCAGCCACTATTATGGATTTATTATCCTGTGTAACTCCAAAAGGGGTGCTTTTTCTGGGAAAATGCGGTGGATTAAAAAAAACAACAGAATTGGGACATTTTATTCTTCCAATCGCTGCAATTCGAGGAGAAGGCACCAGTGATGATTATTTTCCAAAAGAAGTCCCTGCAATGCCTTCATTTAAATTACATAAACATGTATCTCAGATTCTGGTTGAACGTAAAATAGAGTATCGAACGGGAGTGGTTTACACAACCAATCGCAGGGTATGGGAACATGACGATGAATTCAAAAACTATTTAAGAAAAATTAGAGTATTAGGGATTGATATGGAAACAGCAACCATATTCATTACAGGATTCGCCAACGGGATTAACAGAGGAGCACTTTTGCTGGTTTCAGACACTCCAATGATTCCTGAAGGAGTTAAAACTGAGGAATCAGATAGGGAAGTAACACGTAAATATGTTGAACTTCATATCAAATTAGGAATGGAAGCGATGGCACGGATTGGTGGAGAAGGTGAAGCGATAAAACATTTTACATATTAATATCTAAACTTATCTGTTAAATAAGTAAATCCACAGCAATTGCATCAGCAAATGCAAATCCTCTTTCCTGTAATTTAATTTTCTTTCCATCTTTTTCAATATAATCATCCCACTTATTTCGATGTTTCTTCATATTTTGATTGAATTGTTTTTTTTGGGTTTCCGAAAATTTGTCTAAATCAATGCCCCCAATTAATCGCAGACCAAACCCGATTCTTTCATTCAATTTCTGGGTTGTGGTCAGGACTTCAGTTGAAGAAACCGGAGATAATTCCGCTTCCATTTTTTTCGTGTATTGGTCCAAAGATCGCACATTATTCCATCTTTTTTCACCGTCAAAACTGTGCGCAGATGGACCGAAACCAATGTAAGGATCAATGTTCCAATAATGGAGATTATGCCAGCATTCTTTCTCTGGTTTGGAGAAATTAGATATTTCGTACGGAATGTATTGATGCTGTGATAAATAGGACCTTGTCAGGGTAAACCAGTCTGCACTAATACTTTCACCAGGCATGGTCACTTTATTAGAATTTACCATGTGGAAAAGTTCAGTCCCTTTTTCAACTGTTAAAGAATAAGCAGAAATATGCTCGGCCCCCAACTCAATAATTTGGTTCATGTCACGCTTCCAAATATCAGGTGTTTGTGTAGGAATCCCGTATATGAGGTCGCAGTTTATATTTTTAAATCCTGCTGTACGGGCATGGTCAAATGTTTCAAATACCTGGTTGACTGAGTGAGATCGAGTCAAAAATGTTAATAATTCTTCTTCCAGAGATTGAACTCCCATGGAGACACGGTTCACCCCTAAAGAACGAAAATCGGTTAATATCTCCAAAGATGCTTCCCCGGGATTTATTTCTATGGTTTTTTCAATCAAATTAGAAAAAGAGATTTTTTTTGATAGGGTTGTTAAAATGGATTCAAGTTGATTTCCGTTTAGGAGTGAGGGAGTGCCTCCACCGATAAATAACGTGTTAAATATCCATGGATATCCATCCAATGGAGAACGGGAAATTTCTGTACAAAGCGCTTCCACAAAATTATTCACATCCTTTTCCCTTTCAGTAATGGAGTAAAAGTCGCAATACATGCATTTGGTCTTGCAAAAAGGGATATGGATATAAATGCCTGCTTTTGTTTTAGAGGTTTTAGTGTGAGTATCCTTCAACTTATTTGATGGTTTTCTGTGATTACTCAGATAAGGTATGATTTAAACAATAAAAACTGAAAAAACAATTGATTCTAAGTTTATTTATTGCCAATTATTAAATTTCATAACTATCATAAAAGTACACATAGGGTTGTCTAAAATATGGACAACAATCCCTATTGGAAATTAATCTCCGATACTGCTAAAATCATCACGGATCAATACAAGAATTGCTGATTGTGAAACGATGAGGTATTCTACATTTTCAACATTAATTTCTATAGATGCTTTATTCAAGTACAGTGCATAGTCTCCCACCTGAGCCTGGGGAGGAATATATTTTGTGTTGGAATTATCCATTTTTTGCCACGGTTCTGACAGGTCGTTTTCCGGATTTCCCAAAGGGATACCTGGTCCCACTTCCACTACGATTCCACCTCGTACATCCTGTTTTTCTATCACACTGGGTGGTAAGTACAACCCCGCTGCAGATTTTTTTTCTCCAGTGTCCGGACGGATAAGTACGCGGTCACCCACAACAATAACATGTTTGTTTTTACTTTTCATAAGCCTTATGTTCTGATGTTAAATAAAAAAATCAGTTTTACCTAAAAGAGCATTAATAGTATTTTACACACTCAATTGAAAATTAATGTCAAAATCATAACATCTGAAAACAATTTAAAAATTGCATTTGCCATACGTAAAAAGGTTTTTGTTGAGGAACAAAAAGTACCTGAAGATATTGAATGGGATGAATTTGAATATATAGCAAATCACGTTCTGGCATATATTCAGGATAAGCCTGTAGGCACAGCACGGTGGCGACAGACACAAAAAGGTATGAAGTTGGAACGGTTTGCCGTTCTGCCTGAATTTCGGTCTTGTGGTGTGGGAAAAAATTTGGTACATTTTATTTTAAAAGAATTAATGAACAGTGAAAACATATACTTACATGCACAAGAACATGTCGTTTCATTTTATGATCGTTTTGGTTTTGTAAAAAAGGGAGATAAATTTTTTGAAGCGGATATTCCTCATTGGCTCATGGAATTGAAATAGGCGGATTGTATCTTTTTTCCCCTGATTTCATACATGTAAATTAACATCCATTTCAACCCCATAGTTCTCATTTAATTTTATGAAAACCCCCGTATATAAAAGATTGGCAAAACTGGTTTTGCGTTATTGGCCTTACTTGCTGGCATCTTCCGTAGCTGCCTTAGCCTTCGTTATGCTTAACAGTTTTTCTATCTGGTTGACGGCTTCCCTAGTCAACAACATTCTCACCGATTTTGATTCCATCTCAAAGGAACAAATTGCTTGGTCTCATGCTGACCAATTAACGCTAAATGAACGCATTAAATACATTGCAAATCAACTTATTCTTCAGGATTCTCAGTTGGATTCTTTAAGGCGTCTGTGTCTGATTATTTTTAGTGTGTTTTTATTCAAGAATATTTTTCTTTATATCAAAAATATTTTGGTTTCATATGTGCAGTTTTCTCTAATTGTGCGTATTCGAAATAGGCTCTACAGGCATATTCATACTCTGTCCATGAGCTATTTTAACAGGAAGAAATCCGGCAAGTTGGCTTCGGTAATGATGAATGACGTGAATGTCATGCAGAATGCATTTACAACAACGTTTCAGAAACTTTTGGTGGAACCATTAAATATTCTTTTCTTTGGTGCAATTTTATTTATCATAGACTGGAAACTCTCTCTTGTCGCACTATTGACACTTCCCCTTGCAGGTTTTCTCTATGTCAGCGTGGGTGTGAGTATTCGACGTAAATCAAAAAGAATTCAGGAAAAAATTGCCTCTATAATGCATATATTGACTGAAGCTTTATATTCTATAAGAGTGATTAAAGCTTTTGCTACTAAACATCATGAGATTCAGAAGTTTGAAACGGAGGGGAACCGATATTTTCATTTGCTTTTCCGTCGAGCAAAATTGAATAACCTAGCTACCCCTATTAACGAAATCATTGGGGTTCTTATTGGAGTAATTTTACTTTGGTACGGAGGGATGCAGGTCATTCAGACGGAAACCCTGACCTCTGAGGATTTTTTACGCTTTATATTAGTGTTATTCGCAATGCTCGCCCCAATTAAGACTTTAGGAACGGTTAACATCACAATTCAAAACAGTTTAGCAGCTGCAGAACGTGTTTTCAAAGTTATCGATTCAAAACCGGATATAAATGATAAACCTGATGCAAAGGAAATTGAATCATTTTCTGAAGAAATCAGATTTGACAATGTTTCGTTTGATTATGGTGAAAAATCAGTTCCTGTATTAAAAAATGTATCTTTTTCGATCTCTAAAGGTTCTGTTGTTGCACTTGTAGGGAGCAGTGGAGCGGGAAAATCCACCATTGCTGATTTAATCCCCCGGTTTTATGATACTACTTCAGGATCGTTGAAGATTGATGGAGAAGATATTAGGGAATATAAATTATCAAATCTCCGCAAGATGATGGGAATCGTTAGTCAGGAGGTTATTTTATTCAATGATACAGTAAAAAATAATATTTCTTATGGACAGCCTGAAACAAAGGAAACCGATATTATTTCTGCTGCAAAATCAGCAAATGCAATGGAATTTATAGATTCATTGCCAGAAGGACTGGACACTGTCATTGGAGAAAGAGGAATTAAATTATCAGGTGGACAAAAACAACGCTTATCTATAGCCAGAGCAATAATCAAAAATCCTTCTGTTCTTATTTTGGATGAGGCAACATCTTCCCTGGATAGCGAATCTGAAAAATTAGTCCAGCAAGCAATTGAACAGCTTATGAAAGACAGGACAGTTTTGGTTATTGCGCACCGGCTTTCAACGGTGAAAAATGCCGATGAGATTGTCGTACTGGAAAAAGGACAGGTTGTAGAGATGGGTAACCATGAAACATTAATAAAGAAAGGACAAACGTATCATAAACTGTATACCAATCAGTTCGAAAATAATTAATGGTTACAAATAAGGTTTTAAAAGGGAACATTAATACCACTGCACATCATCCCTTATTATCATCAACCTATTATAGTTTAAAAAGCAATGTCTGGTAGATTCACGCTCGATAAGGAAAACACAAAGACCGCTTTGAAAATGATGTCTGATGTAACCGCAATATTCTCAGTGTGTCAAATCAAATATACTCTTACAGCGGGAACCCTCCTGGGAATAATACGAGAAAACAGATTATTGCCCTGGGACAAGGATGTGGACCTTCGAATTTTTCGTGAAGATGAACAAAAAATAATGGCCGCAATCCCAAAAATAAAAAAAGCAGGGTATCTTGTTCGCGTGAGGCATCAAGAGAAAGAAGATAATCCTCTTAAATTGGGTGAGCCAAGAATTCTAAAGATCTATAGTAAAAAATTCTTTTTCTTAAAGGGAAACGTAATGATGGATTGTTTTATTGCCACTCGTTTTGAAAACTCCTATATATGGTCTTGTGGCGGAATCAAAAAGTATACAAAAAAAGCTGTACCTGCTAAATATTATGATGATTTAAATACAGTTCAATTTGATGACAAATTGTATTTTATTCCCAGTGACCACGAAAACTATCTGACGTATCGATATGGCGACTGGCGAGTACCGCAAAAAAAGTGGAGATTTACCAAAGATGATGGAGCCATTATTTCAACTGATCATAGGATGAAGAAAAAGAAAAGATGAAATTGGCTGTTCTTTTAATTGCGGGTGGAGGATCTCGTTTAAATAATATTTCAGGAGACCTGCCAAAATGTATGGTCCCTGTTGCCGGACAACCTTTGCTCGAACGCATATTATCTCATTTGGAGAAAGGAGGAATAGAAAAAATAATTTTAGTTACTGGTTATCAGGCAGACTACATCCGGCAATCAATCGGGGACCAGTGGAACTCCGTTAAAATAGAATATATTTATAGCTCTAAATGGTCGACAACCAATAATGTTGTATCATTGGATCTGGCCTCGGAATGTATTAATCAGAATTTTATGCTTCTGGAAGGAGACCTGATCTTTACATGGGAAGCCTTAGAAAAAATGTTTTACCCCAACCGCATGGCAGTGGACCATTATAAATCTTTCATGGATGGAACCGTTGTATCAATTGCTGATGATCAAATTGTTGACAAAATCTATTTGAAAAACGATCCTGAAAGACCGGTGGATCTATCTAATATGTATAAGACAGTAAATATTTATAGTTTTGATTATGTAGACTATTTGAACGTAATTGCTCCTCGATTAGAAATGCTAATCAAATCAGACCAAACCCAGGTGTATTATGAACAGGCGATCGCGGATGCTGTTGATAGTGGTGATATAACCATTAATAGTGTTTTATTTACAGGTACCCCCTGGTATGAAATCGATACGGAACAAGATTTTCTACAGGCCGAGGAAATGTTCAAATCTGGGAAATAGTAGACCCTCGTCAATCATCATACCCATTTTTGACCATATAGCCCATTGCCCACGGATAAATGATTTCCAATATCCGGTCTGCTCCGGACACGAAGTATGCATTCCCATAATATTGTATCGCTGTGATCACGTATTGAATATATTCAGCAAAAGACATGCTGTTTCCATTCGCTGACAATTGATAACCGTAATCGATCATTTCTTTACCAGTAATTTTTTCAACTATACATGCTTCCTGCCGGGTAAGATCATTTTTCCACCTGCCAATAGACTTTGCAGATAAGGCCTGTTTCGTAGCTGAATGCCATTCCATTTTATAATCTGGGATAGCTGTTTCTGCTGTGGTTTGAAACTGGAGCATTTGAGGATAAAATTCTTCATTTAAAAATCCACAAATTTGTCTAATCCATTGTTCTGGATTATCAATAAAATCTTCATAACGCAATTCAAAATATTGGTCTGATGGTAAATGTTTCTTCATTATTGAACCTCTACGGACTGCTTCTTTCCAATTCAAAATTGAATTCATTAGATTTTTTTTCCACCAGGACATGGAAAGTAATGAGGCTACAGCATCTCTCGGATCTCGGATTATATGAATAATTTGAGCATCTGGGAAAAGGTGTAATAACTGACGTAAATATTTTATGTAATAGGGTCTTTTATCGCCCCATCGAAGCTTATGATGCTTTTTTGCATATTCCTGAAAGATAATAGCTCCGATTGCTCCAATTGAATTTCCGGATGATTGAATTTTTTGATGGATGTTATGCGGATCTACACCTAAATCAACCAGTTTCGTTTTTTTGTCATAATTTGATAATATATATTCGGCTATTTTCGAACGGTTTTGTTTTTTAGATAGATCACGGAAGATTAATCTTCGCTTATATAATTTTTTTAATATTTTCGTTTGAGGAGGAATAGCAATATTGGGATGAGTATGTAATATTAGCCGGACAACTGTGGTTCCTGACCGTTCGCAGCCAACAATAAAAATAGGTTTGTTTGAAATGTTTTGCACTAATAGTGACTTTGGTTGAATTATATTAGGTTCATAAGTTTACGAATAAAATGACTTTAACCTCCATGTGGTTTCTCTCTGATCAATGAAATTATTACTGTTTGTATCTAAATCTTACTCTTTTTCCATTTTAAAGCCAGTGCAAAATGCTGCGGAACAATCCGGCCATACCGTAAAATGGTTTACAGCCAATTCAGCAAAAGTAATATCACCCACTAAGGAATTATTAAGTTCGAGCGATGATGTCACGAAATATAAACCGGATGCTGTGATAGTTCCTGGTAATGTTGTGCCTGACTTCTGGCCGGGGTTGAAAGTCCAGATTTTCCATGGACTTGGAGAAGAAAAAAAAGGTCATTACCGAATAACAGGTTTTTTTGATCTTTACTGTACACCCGGGCCACATATGACAGAAAAATTTCAAACATTATCAGAAAAACACGGTCATTTTCTCGTTAAAGAAACCGGTTGGCCAAAACTAGATATGCTCAAAACATCTACTCAAAATCAAAGGAAATTATCTTTCGGTTTACAGCAAGATGATCCAATTATATTGTATGCACCCACCTTTAGCCCAAGATATACGAGCGCGCCTGCCTTATTGTCTACGATTACCCGTCTTTGCAATGTAAAACCTTTCCATTGGTTTGTCAAATTTCATCCTCTGATGGATATCAATACTATTTCAAAGTATAAATCTATTCAAAAAGATAATTTAAGGATTATTGATGATCCAGATGTAATACCAGCAATGGAAGCGTCTGATATTTTAATCACGGATACCTCGTCTGTCGCGCATGAATATCTTTTTTTGGATAGACCAATAATCACATATAAAGCCACTACCCGCAAGAACAAAGGTATTAATTTGACCAATCCTGAGGACTTAGAAAGTGCAATTGAAGTTTCATTAGCATCACCAAAACAATTTTCTTCAAACAGACTATCGTATTTAAACCAACTACACCCCTATACAGATGGTAAATCATCAGAAAGAATTATTAATACTATTCAAACTGTTTTGGATTCAGAAGAACATTTAAATCTGAAATCAAAACCGAAAAACTGGATAAAAAAATATCAGATCCGGAGATATTTTCGATGAAGACAGTACTGTTTGAAGTTCAACATCTTTATTATCTTCCACAATTCCTGCCAATTATTACTGAATTGAGTTCCAGGACAAATTACAAAATTTATATTTCTCTATCCCATTTTAGTTCTACAGAAGAAAAAACTAAATTCTTAACTAGTTTAACCTCACCTGAAATCACAATAATCTCAGGTAACAGCGAATCAGATAGAATTGTTCAATGCTATAATTTGTCACCAGATATTATTTTCATTGGAAACAAGGGAAATATAAAAAAAATAGCATCCGATAATTCACTTGTGGTTATGGTCTACCATGGAATTGGACTGAAACAGTCATATTACAATGATATATCTGATCGCGTCGATATCATTGCTGTAGAAAGTCAAGAGCGCTTCAACCAGCTTATCAGTAAAAATTTTAATAAAAATAAACTTGTTTTATCTGGATTTCCAAAATTAGATCCTTTATTCAAAGAGAACTCTCAACAAACATCAAAATTTTCCCAGGATTTAGGATTGAATCCCAAAAAGAAAACAATACTTTATACTCCATCATTCTACCCATCTTCCATAGAAAAAGTATTGAAAAAATTAATTGAGGTTGATTTTCATTTCAATCTGCTTATCAAACTGCACCAGTTTAGCTGGACAAAGAAAAAATATTCTAAACATATACAACTAGCAGCGTCTCTTGATAAAAAAGAAAATGTTTGTCTTTTGCCATTGGAGGAGTTCAATATTATTCCCTATTACAAAGTGGCTGATTTAATGATTTCAGATATTTCCTCTACCCTTTTTGAATATATTATTTTAAATCGTCCTATTATACAAGTTCTGTCATTGTCTTTGCGGAAAAAACACCGGATATTTCCATTTTTAATTAGAAAACGATTAGACTACAGTCGGATGACATCCGTCAATTTTACAACTCAGATTAGTGATGTAAAAAATTTATTGGATGTCATTAAGCACAATCTTAATAACCCTGAAATAGGTTATAGCGAACGGAGAGATGCACTCAACTATTTCCATTTCTCTCCAGATGGTTTAGCCTCTAAACGACTGATCGATGCAATTGAAAAAAACTTAGAGTAAAACAATAGTATTTCCATAAATCACCACTTTTGATAGCATTGATTCTCACTGCTGCTCTGATTGTTATCTACCATTCATCAGTGTTATTGGGTTGGTGCGAGGTTGGGTCAATGTAAATTCAATAAACAAATTTTTCCTGCTTCACCAGGAGCCAAGACTTAAAAAATTTTATTTTATTGCAACCTAAAATGAATAAATATGAAATCACGAAGACTTTTTATTGAACGGTTATTTTCTTTACATTAATTTCCCTCCCTAATTTTATATTAGAATTTATATTAATTTAAAATCCATTGGAGGACTCCATTAGTTCAGATAATCATAAAGAAAGTTTTATCTGGAAATACATTTTTTCCCAGGATCATAAAATTATAGGGATCCAGTATGGTATTACATCATTACTGTTTTTACTGTTTGGATTTACTTTAATGATGATTATGCGCTGGCAATTGGCATATCCGGATACACCGGTACCTATTATTGGTGCATTATTAAGCGAAGATAAACTTTTATCTCCTGATATGTATAATGCTTTTGGTGCCATGCACGGAACTATTATGATATTTCTAGGGGTGGTACCCATCTTAGTTGGAGCATTTGGAAATTATGTAGTTCCTCTTCAGGTTGGTGCTCCAGACATGGCATTCCCAAAACTGAATATGGCAAGTTACTGGGCATATTTTGTCGGT
>ERZ651768.3103-NODE-3103-length-11251-cov-33.124754_pt1 | contig 11251 bp, 5 predicted proteins | sample MGYA00514754_ERZ651768 | MGnify/ENA metagenome assembly ERZ651768 | reverse complement strand
TGAGTTCCAACAAAAATCTCACCAATCCCGCTTACTGGATCTCAAGCAAAACGGAAAAACAAGAGTTAAAATAAATGCTTCAGGCTGTTGTTCTTCCTGTATGAAACTGCATAACCTGGTTCTTCCTCTTTCAAAGGCACTACGAAATTTACCTGTTCCAAATCCAGACTGTGAATCAACTTTATATTCAGCAAACATCTGGTGTATTTCCATTTATCTTGCTGCTAAAGAAAGTGATGTGGAAGCAGAAAAATTACCGGCGGCAGTTGAGAGTATTCCGGAACTTCCGAAATTAGCAGACGTGGTTAAAACTCATGAAAGAGATCCTCCTGCAGAATCTGAGCAAAAGAAATTTAAGCAGGTTGAGGATAACACGCTGGCTTGGATTTTATCGGTCTTAACCTTATCTTTTGGAGCAGGTATGTCTTTTTTTTCTCCAATTGCCGGTGGACTTCTAGTGTTATGGAGCATACCATTTTTTCCTCCGCTGATCATACGCTGGCCGAGATTATTGTCTTTTGTTAAGTACAGTTGGGAGCGTTGGGCTCTTCTTGGAATTGGCTTCCTGCTGGCACTGCTGATACTGCTGGTAACCCAATTGACGGAACGGAAAATCAATACCTCAACAAAAAACAGTACAATTCCGTCTTATCAAGTTTTGTTGATTGAAGACCACAGCAGTTCAACACGTTCACGTATACAGGTACGTATTGTAGCTCCCGAAGCACGAACTGCACGGGAACGTGCCCGTGTGTCCATGAATGCTGCCCGTGAAATTCTGGCCAGCCAACTTTCAGATGACCCCAAAAACCCGCAATATGAGTACATATCTGTAATTTTGGAGGCAAGCAAAAAAACTGCAGGACTGGGTTATGCGCTTGCTGAAGCAGAGTTTGCGCCTGATGGAAAAGGCCGCCAAGGCGTAATGAGTGATGTTTCTGAAAATCAATGGAAATGGAAGGTTCGTTCCTCAAAGGCTCGTGTTAATCCTGATGACATCAAATCGCTGCAGGCAGCCAAAGGAACGCTGGAAACTTTTTTAAAGAAATAAAGGAAATGCCGATATACAACTACCAGGCCTTTGATGGTGAAGGCACTTTGCACAAGGGTACTAAAGACGCCGCTTCTGAGTCTGAAGTGCGGCAATTTTTGCGGAGCAAAGATCTATTCCCTAAAGAAATCCGGACCAGCCGTTTTACTAGTGTAAAAATCTCCGGAGTTAACAAAAGCGGGAAATTTAAACTTCCACATTTTTCTTTTCAGAAAGGTATATCTAGTAAGGTTCTCACACAATTCACACGTCAGTTGGAGGTTTTGCTGGATGCAACCATCCCTTATGACAAGGCTTTTCAATTGATCATTCCACAGACTGAGGATTCCGGATTTCAAAGTATTCTTTCCGATATCCGTGGGCGGGTGATAGAAGGCGGATCCCTGGCTGGAGCAATGGGAATGCATCCGCAAGTTTTTCCTGCCATGTATGTCAGCATGGTACGTTCAGGAGAAAATGCAGGAAATCTCGGCACTATCATGAGCCGCCTCGCAGACTATTATGAAGAACAGGAGCGTCTGCGTTCCAAAATCAAGGGGGCCCTCATTTATCCGGCCTTCATGATGGTTTTTGGTTTGGCTGTGGTAATTTTCATGGTAACAACGATTGTGCCTAAAATCACCCGCATTTTTGAAAGTCAGGCTGCCGCACTGCCTTTACCAACCCGAATTTTAATGGGCGTCAGCGATTTTGTAGTAAATCACTGGTTTTTGCTGTTGCTGGCAGTTGCTGCAATTTCAGTCGGATTAACAACGTTTTTACGCAGTAAACGTGGCCGTGAATTACGAGATCAGCTTGAAATGAGACTACCACTGCTGAGCCGTTTGCGGATTAAGGTCATGGTTGCCCGCTACTGTCAGACACTTGGAACATTACTGAAAAGCGGTGTTGATTTAAAAACTTCTCTTGAAATTTCCAAGCACGTTGTCGTCAATCAACTATTTATAAAAAAGCTTGATCAACTTATTATTGATGTGAACAACAAAGGTGTTCCTCTTTCTGCTGCAATGGCCCAGATTGATTATTTCCCTGAATACGTACGACATGTGGTGTCAATTGGTGAGGAGGCAGCACGAGTGGACGAACTGCTGGAAAAAGTGGCAGTTCGGATGCAGGAAGAGGTAAACACATTGCTTGAAGCACTGACCTCACTTTTACAACCGGTCCTAATTTTGATCCTGGGTGGAGCAGTAGGTTTTATCGCACTTGCTGTTCTGCTGCCGATGCTCAATATGAGCCAGATTCTGCAATAGAAATTAAATACAACTAAAAGCATGATATAACAAGTAATTTGTTAAGCTCCTTGTTCTTTATTATTGTTACTTTGTGTTACTTTGCGTTTTTTTGTTACTCATTTGTTACTCATTTTGCTATTATGACAACCAATAATACACTAAATACAAACAAGAATAATTGGAAGTGGCAACATGAGCGTCAAATTAAGAAAGAAGAAATTATCAGGTAGCCAAAATTAGCCTCTATCTTGACATCTACCTCAACGGACAAAGACAGTATGACTTCTTGAATCTATACCTATATAAAGGAACCAGCAGCAGAATCAAAGCAACTAACAAAGACACGCTTGAACTTGCAGAAACAATCAGAGCAAATCGGCAGACAGAATTACAATATTCTGAGCATGATATCATCCCGAGATTCAAGCGAAATGCTGATTTTGTGGAATACTTCAAAACAGTGGACTAAACTGTTGGGAACCTCTTCAGATGAAGATGGGAATGGAGTGACGGTGGATTCTTCAGGCAACATCTACGTGACGGGAAGAACTGGGGGAGCACTAGACAGTATCGCTAACTCGGGGAGTTCTGATATCTTCCTTGTGAAGTATGATTCAACTGGAGAAAAACTGTGGACTAAATTGTTGGGAACATCTTCAGACGACTATGGGTTTGGAGTGACAGTAGACTCTTCAGACAACATCTATGTGACGGGATACACCGCAGGAGGACTCGACAATAATTCCAACTCTGGGTCACTTGACATCTTCCTTGTGAAGTTCAATTCAGATGGTGTCAAACAATAACTCATTATCAAACACCAATAATCCTCTCTAAGTCAGTCATATCATCTCCTGCGAGTAACCCCCACTAATTCTTCACAGTCAGACACCCTCAAAGTAAAATCCAAAATTCTTGTAAGATATACCAAATGATGGTATTTTTTTTATGATATCTCCCAGTTTTGGAATTAAATCAAAAAAATTTCAAATCAACAGACTTCAATGAAACTTAAAATTTCTATTCTTGTAAGTACCATAATTATATTGGTATTAGTATTAGGATTTTTTTATAGAGAGGAAATTTTTGTTTGGTACACTACTCCAAGTCATACTTTTGATCAGAGTCCAAAAACTAAACAGTTAGACTATAGTTTGGTAAATGCTTGGTTCTCTCTACCAGAATTAAATGATGATGCAGACATTATCTTAAAAGAGTTACAAAAAGAAGTTCAAGAAACTAAAGAAGCTGATGTTTTTTTTATCCATCTTACTACCTATTTTTCAAGCTATTCATGGAACCAGGATTTAAATAATGAAGATGGAATTTATGATCCAGCAAATTGGCTTAGTTCGCAGGTATCAGTATTCAATAAGTGTTGCAGAATATTTTCTCCACGATATAGACAAGCAACATTTATGTCTTATTTTGGCAAAGAGGATGGATTTAGAGCGAGGGATTTAGCATTTAAAGACATTTTGGCATCCTTTGATCATTATATTAATAAATATAATGATGGAAGACCTATAATAATTGCTGGACACAGTCAAGGGGCAGAATTAGGAATGCGACTTTTATATGAAAGATTCCACAATAAGCCACTAAGGGAACAATTAGTTACTGCATACATTCCTGGGTGGACGTTCTCTTCAAAGGACTTGCTTGAAGTTATGCCGGACATACCTCCATGTAAATCGAAGAGTCAACTTTCCTGCCTAAATACATGGCGTACTACTGGTAAAAGTTATAATTTTGATACTTGGCCAGTATCAGCATATTATTTCCACTTGCACAATTGGATAAATGCCAGTGGTAAAAAACTTGTTTGCACTAATCCTATTACTTGGACTGATAAAAATATTGCAGTATCAAAAGATCATAATCAAGGTTCATTCCTTCCAATGGATAACGATAAAATAAATCAATTTGAAAAATTTGCAGGAGCGCAATGTAGCAATGGTGTCGTGATTGCTGAAGTGGATGATAAAGAACTAGAAATTATAGTGAAAGAAGGAGATTATCATTTTTATGACTTCAATTTCTACTATGTTGATATAAGAAATAATGCGGTAAATAGAACCAAAAAGTGGTACATCTCTAGAAACTAGAGTTCAGACCCCATTTTCTCCAGATGAGTAACCCCCACTTATTCTTCCAGTCAGACACCCTCAAAGTAATATCCCCCAGTCTCTCCTTTCTATTTGTATACATTTCGTATGCATTCGATTGCTTTGTATGCATTTGTATGCATTCAGAATCAATTTATCCATACAATCTCCTCTAAGTAACTCCCACTTAATTCTTCACAGTCAGACAGTCTCCAAGTAACCCCCACTAATTCTTCACAGTCAGACATATCTCCAAATAAAATCACCACACATTGTAAAATCTACCAAATCGTGCAAATCTAAAACACCAAACAATAATATTTTAATTTTGTAATTAGTTAAAATATGAAAAAAATTATTTTCATTCTTCTATCTACATTTTTAAGTCTTACCATCATCTCCTGTTCAAAGAAAGATAGTAGTTCAAATAGTAGTTCAAGTTCTGATAACACAACAGCAAGCACACAAACCTTTGTTGATGCCAACTTCTGTCGTTTGACCAAAAATACTTCCAGCAGAAATTCTTCCTTAATAGTTAATGAGACAGAATTGAACGCCAGGAGTTCAAAAAGAACAGGAAGAGTTAAGTATGTCGACAAATCTGCCCTTCCCCAATACCAGACGGACAACTATCTATTACTCGATTATTTTGACTCAGATTCTAATCATCATTCACGGGCTAAATCTGGCGGATTTCTTGAGTCGGATTCGGCTGATTTAACAAATAATCCACCGACCCTTGGCAATCAATTTACAATCGAACTACGTTTCAAATATGATGATGGAGGCGTTGCAGGAGGTCAAATAATCGGTTCATCAAATTTTAAAGCTCCCTTTATTAAATTTCAAGCTCTTGAGCATGGGAAACGGATTCAATATGGATTTGGAGATAAGACAATTACAGTAGACAAGCCTGATTCAGTTAATTTTGAAAATTGGCATCATATAGCGACTACATTTGATGAAACTAATTACAAATTATATTTAGATGGAGTTGAGCTTAATAATTCCACTGATTTGTCAGGATTAACTCCACCTGAACCTGTGACAATGATTGGAAGTTACAAAGGGCATAGTAAACTTACACCCTGGTTAGGAAAAATAGATGAGGTGCGCATATGGAATGACACCAGGACACAGGACGAGATCCTGGCCAATATGAATAAGACTTTGGTGGGTAATGAATCAGGACTTGTCGCTTATTATCCAATGGATGTCAATAATAATTGGGAGATCATTGATAAAACCAACAATGCAAATCATGCCAAAATTACTAATGCTGAGATTTTACCAAGGTTTTTTGACAATTCATCTTGCACCAATGGACCTGATGGGACCACAAGTTGTCCCTATCCCACCATCCGCAGTGCCCTTGATAATGTGACATCCGGAGACCACGTCTATATCCGGCAAGGAAGATACACCGAGTTGCTCAATAAAAGACTTTTAAATGTTGATCTAGCCGGGCATAGAGGTTTTTCCAGAAGCTCTTTTCGTAATGAATCTGATTTATTTCAAGATGCTTTTCTTAAAGAAGAGGAAAAAATTATTTTCGAAGGATATCCGGGCGAAGAGGTGATTATCGATGGCACTGTAGCTCTCAATGACAATAATTCTAATTGGGTGGGTCCATATTCACATACTTTGGACAATGGAACGAGCATTAATATTTATAAAACAGTTTTAAGTTTTGATAATATTTCTAGAGAAATAATGACTCACGTGGATAATATCTCCCAGGTATTTGTTAACGGGAGATATATGATACCTGCCATGCCAATGAATTTTAAGAATCCAACTGATCCAACAACAGGGAATCCTATGAGTCCTGAACCAGGGACTGTTTGGGCAGGAATTGGAAGGTCACCATTCAGTTATCCTGCAGATCATACTGATTTATTAGGAAAACCTTCATGGGGACCCGACTCTGAATGGAAACATGAATGGTATATGCCGGGCAAACTTGAACACCTGGACAATCCAGAAGAATGGGCTTTTGACTCAGCCAATAAAACACTCTATTTGTATGCCAGTGACAATTATACCCCGACATCAACAAATGTACGAGTAAGGGTCAGGGACAGATACTTAACTTTTACACATTCTGATAATATAGAATTTAAAAATATCCATTTCTTTGCCGGTTCATTATATTTTTATAATAATAGTTATATTACTTTTGAAGACAGCAAATTTTCATTCAGTACAGACATGTTGGCGAGGGAAAATAATAGTTCATATTATAGAACAAATGTGACCTTCAGAAACGTTATATTTGAATTTATAAATGAAGGTTACCCTTGGTCGAGTCAAAGGACAATGTATTCTACTTTTGAGAACGTCTTATTCAGGTATAATGACTGGTTTGCAGGCTCTGCAAGGTATGCAGTTGCAGATAGAAACTATAGAGGGTCTAGAATGGATCCTGATTTTAAGAGAGGAGATAACATCTGGAGATATGTAACAATTGAAAATAGCTATACAGCAGGAATCTTTGCAGGATATGGCTCTCTGGTTGAGTATACTCGACTGGAGAATCTATATGACGGTTGTGATTGCAGCGGTATTCAAAGAAATGCTGCAGGCACTTTGTATTCAACAACCCGTTACACATGGATCATCAATGCGCCAGGCCTCAATGGTATGCGTTTTGACAGTGCTTGCGGGGGTAACCATGGTGACATTTACAATGTAGTTTCTATTGGGCAGAGAAGGGGCTTTAGATTGAAAGGGGACTATCATGATGTATACCATGTAACTGCTTATGATAATCTAAAGCAGGATATAAGCCTGCCTGAATATAAATTTTGCGGTCTTGATGTTGAAAGTGATGATCATTTAGGCAATTGGAATTCAAATCTTTATAACAGCATAGCTGAGGGCTCACTTGAATGTACTTCTCGTTTATGTAGACCAGGAGGAATCAAACCATGGACTGATACAGTAGAAATAGAAGGTCAAACTCTTCACTGGATACATTTTTCTAATCTTGAAACCTCTGGAATATGGTTTGGAAGATCCATGTCTGTTGACAAAAACGATGTTCCAAATTTTAATCCTCCATGGGCAGTTCCAATGTTTGAGATGCAAGCCCCCTGGTTAAGAAATCAATCAAGGTCTGATTCAGCTCTCCAAGAATCGTTTGGCAAAGTTCCATGGGATTATAGAAAGCAAAGCTATGATTTTCGTCCCAAAAAAGGATCTTATTTAATTGACAGCGGTGTGGTAATACCAGGAGTCAATAATGGAGAGGATGTAGACAATTCCATAGTTAAAGCAAAACCTGGAATGGGATATTTAAATAATATTGATTTAAACGAAGAAGACTGCACCCTTTTTAATCATCCCAATTTATATTCAGGCCAGAACCGGAAGTATGTTGGAGATGCTCCTGACATAGGAGCTTATGAATATGGTGACTCAGTCTACTGGATCCCAGGATACAGGTACCCCCATCCCAGTGTCCCCATACCAAATGATAATGCTCCGGACGTCCCTATTGACCACAGCCTTGTATGGAACTATCCCTATAAAAAGGACTATTCCAATACAGAGGCAACTGTCACTGTAAGTGGACCTGGTGTGAGCCGTACTGAGGTATATCAGTATCCCTATAATGTTCATTTTCAAGCCTTTGAGCCAGGTGGGACCTATAACTGGTCTGTCACCGTTGATGGTGTTAGCGGAGGTAACTGGAGTTTCAAGGTTAGTGATAAAATCTATCCCTTGAATGATCGCTCAGTTGATACTACAGACAAAACGAGCCTCATTCCATACCAGATAAAAAATCTGGAGGTCTCCAATAATAAAATATCTTTCTTACGATTTGATATTCCATCCACAATCACAAACAGTCATAAGATTAACTTAAACTTGGTTGTAGATGGAGACAGTACATTAAACAGCGGAATTTCGATTCAGGAGTATGGCCAAACGGGCTGGGGAGAAAGCCCGAATTCTAAAAACATCAGCATTATAGATCATAGCCTTGGAGCAACACTAGCTACATTGACTCCCCAAGCTAATGGAACTATTGTCTGGGATAATGGAACTGCAGTGTCTCTGGATAATGGAACTATACTATCAGTTGATTTAACAGATAAAATAACTTCCTACGGAGAAGAATACTCTATTGCCATACGTGCTTTGGGAACTACAGATAAAGTCAAATTTTTCAGTAAGGAAAAACAACTGACTGATGGCAGAGACCCGTCACAGGACATTTCCCTTGGAGGATTTGCTCCACAGATGAGTGTCTGGCCAAACATTTCCTTCAAATGAGGCTTTATTCCTGAAACTCAGTCCCTGCTAATTAAGGCTTTCGGTAATACTAAAAACCAACCCCATCATTTCCTGTGATTAACCCCCACTAATTCTTCACAGTCAGACACCCTCCAAGTAAAACACCCTGTTATTTTAAATTAACCCCTCTAAATCATAGAAAAAATCTTGACATAGAAGATATTAGGTATAAGATGCGCTATTATTTGGGATTAATTTGATGATCCCTTATGATGAAGGGGTAAGTCTGAACTTGCACTCAGAGTCTATGAATAAAAAAATATTGAAATTTAAATATTTATAATTCCCCTCAACTTATTTATTTAACAGAAAGTTATCCATCAAAAGAGGCGCTTATGAAACATTAATTACAAAACTTTGATAATATCTATTTTTTTTACAAAAAGTCTGAAATCACTTAATTTTTTAATTTTAAACTTTTAGAAAGAGGATTTATATGAAAACTAGAAACATATTAAATATTATTCCATCTTTTCTTATTGGGTTAGCTTTATTAATTCTACCTTCAAAATCCTTTGCAGGCGTCCACAGTTTAGACGAATTAATTGCTGCTGCTCAGAAAGAAGGTGAGGTAGCTACATACTGGCATTCAAGCCGTATGGGTAAAAAAGTTGCTAAAGCCTTTGAGAAAAAATATGGAGTTAAAGTTCTCGCAACAAAAATGAAAGACTCTGAAATGACAGAGAGAATTGTAAGGGAAGTTAGTTCTGGAAATGTAATTGTAGATTTAGTTGGATACGATGACGGCCCAATGCTTGATACCGTTCTAACACCAAAAGGATTTGTTGAGAATTATGTTCCACCATTTTTAATTAATAATATTCCTAAAAATAGTCGTCATCCATTAATTTATCTATGGCAGCCTTTTGTTTTTGGATACAATTCTGAGACTTATGGGGATAATTGCCCAATTAAAAGTTTATGGCAACTTACCGAGAAGGAGTGGTCCGGCAGATTTCACATGTGGGATCCTCGTATAGCATCATCAATGCTGCAAATGTTTTCAGCAATGGAAGACCGATCAGACGATTTAGTTGCTTCTTATAAAAAACATTATGGGAAGGATTTAAAACTTACTGAAGCTAATGCTGGATTAGAATTTGTTAAAAGACTAGCTGCCAATAAGCCAGTTTTATACAACGAAGATTATGAAATTGCAGTAGCTGTTGGAACTCGTGGACAGGATAAAGCTCCAATTGGAATTTATTCTTTAGGTCGTCATCGAGAGAATAAAAAGAAGAACTTAGCTTTAGCTCTTTGTGATGTTGATCCTTTCAAAGGATTGAATCAGCCAACGTACATGCAGATTGTCAAAGGAGCGCCTCATCCAAATGCAGCGAAACTACTTGCTTATTATGTTTTGACTCAAGAGGGAGCTAATCCATGGGTAGGAGTTGTGGGAGCTTATTCTTCTAACTCATCACTTGGTTCAAGTCCTGATAATCCATATCCTACTGCCGAAGCATGGGATGGCACATTACTAGTTTCTAATAATACTAATGTTGCCAAACGTAGACAGATTCTAATGGATTTCTGGATTAAACATAGTAACTAAATTTATTGAGGCGACGCAAAAAAAATTGTGTCGCCTTTCAAATAATTCTACATTATGAGAAATTTTATTGGATTCATTAAAGTTAATAGAAAAACCATCTTTCGGAGTTCGGATTAGAATTAAATTTTCAAAATTATTTTCCCGCCCCAGTTTAGTAATTGGTTCTTTCCTTGTTATAATCCTGACATATCTAGTACTTGCTCCAATAGTTTCAATCTTATCTAATTCAACAAGATTGACAAGAATGGATGCTATTTTATCTGGAGGCAAGTTTGGTGATTTTACATACAAATATATTGACAGAGTTTTTTTCTCATCTATTAGTGAAAATATATTTTGGACACCTCTTTTAAATTCTCTTACTGTTTCATTTTTTGCAACTTTGATAGCTTTAATTTTGGGATTAATTTTAGCTTCACTTGTTACAAGTACAAATATTCTAGGTCGTAAATATTTAGGATTTTTACTTATTATTCCTTATATGCTTCCATCTCAAGCAATAGCAACAGCTTGGATCACAATGTTTAAAAATAGAAAAGTTAGCGGTCCACTAGGGATGTTGGAAGCTTTTGGGATTAATCCACCTGATTGGTTAGCTTATGGTCCATTACCTATTGCAATATGTATGGCTCTAAGTTATTTCCCTTTTGCTTTTTTACTATTTTCAAATGCTCTTAATAAAATAGATATTCAGTTAGAAGAGGTTGCAACTACTTTAGGAGCAAAGACAATAGCAGTTTGGTCCAAAATTATAATGCCACTTTTAATACCCACTACAATGTCAGTTTTGCTGCTTACTGTTGCACGAACATTAGGAACATTTGCAACTCCTTATATTTTAGGTACCCCAGCAAAATACACTTTACTTTCTACATCACTATATTCTAGTGTTCGTTCAAATGAATCTGGAGTAGTAGCAGTAATTGCAATTGTACTAAGTTTTATTGGAATAATGTTGTTATTAGTTGATATATCTGTTGTTAAAAAATGGCAAAGGTTT
>ERZ651768.3100-NODE-3100-length-11257-cov-8.339982_pt1 | contig 11257 bp, 6 predicted proteins | sample MGYA00514754_ERZ651768 | MGnify/ENA metagenome assembly ERZ651768 | reverse complement strand
GTCACATAACCGGGCACATTAAAATAAGATTCTGTTAATTCAGCAACATTCCATGTTTGAAATAAATTTCCTGCTGTGATCGTTGAACAAATCAATGCAACACAAAAAACCCCACCAATGAGTTTGCCAAAGAAAAAGATTGGTTTAGATTTTCCTTCGATATTTTTATCAACGACCCACATGGGTCCGCCATTTGGATTTTCAGGATCAGAGGTGTCTCTGTGCAGCATTGCCAGTGAAACCTCAGTCAGTTTGATCCCCATTCCAAGAAAACCTACCACCCACATCCAAAATACAGCACCAGGACCACCCAGTGAAATCGCGAGAGCTACACCGCCAATATTGCCCAAGCCGACGGTTGCAGATAAAGCTGCTGAAAGAGCTTGGAAATGGGTAATTGCTCCTGGGTCGTCGGCTTTGTCATAGTCCCCACGAATGACTTTAAACCCGTGCGTTAGAGCATAATATTGTGAGAAGCCACTCCAAAACGTAAACACAACCCCTGTAAACAGTAATGTGTAAAGTACTGGGCTGCTCCACAAAACGGCGTTAATGGCTTCAACCCAGGCATTAAAATTATTCATATCATCCCTTTTATTTGACGACTTATACCACAGAATTGAGGTACATATTAGAACCTACATTCTCTTTATAGATCAAGCAAAACGTTCTATATCATACAACCCCCAAAGAAAAATATTTGAAAAATTGATAAGATAGAATCAAGTTTCGAATTCTGATGACTCTTTTTTCCAGAGTATCAATGAGGGGTGGAGTTCGTAGTTTACGTGTGATTTTTAACACACCCACAAATCGCCAAGGATTAATATGTATTTTAAGCCAAAAGAGCAAATTGGTTTGTATGACAGTGCTTTTGAGAAAGACAGCTGTGGAGTGGGTTTTGTTGCTCACATAGAAGGAAAGCCAAGCAGGGGGATTGTCGCAGATGCTTCCATTATCTTAAGGAATATGGATCACCGAGAAGCACGGGGGGCTGAAGAGAATACAGGTGATGGTGCGGGCATTCTGACTGGTATGCCAGATTTATTCTTTAGACGAATTTCAGTTGATGAGTTTAATGTCGAATTGCCTGAAGCTGGGCAATTTGCAGTTGGGATTCTTTTTTTGCCAAGAGACGAAATTCAGAGGAAGTATTGTAAAAATACAATTGAGAAATTTTGTAACATTGAAGAACAAAAAATTATTGGCTGGCGTACACTGCCGATAAAACCCAACGAAGCAGATATCGGCCAATCTGCCTTGGTTTCCATGCCGCATTTGGAGCAATTATTCATCGCAGCTGAGGAAAAAATTAGCCAAGAGGAGTTTGAGAGAAAATTGTACGTCATTCGCAAAAGGACAAGCAATTTCTTAAGGCAAGATCCAAAAATAGACAAAGAAGAATTATTTTACATTTGTAGTCTGTCTTCCAAAACTATTGTTTACAAAGGAATGTTGACTTGTAATCAGTTGTTTGCTTATTTTCCAGATTTACAAGACAACGATTACAAATCCCATATGGCGATGGTTCATTCACGCTTCTCAACCAATACTTTCCCCAGTTGGGATCGGGCTATGCCTAACCGCTGCATGTCACACAATGGAGAGATCAATACAATCAAAGGAAACATAAACTGGATGAGGGCAAGGGAAGGTTCTTTGGCATCTGGTTTGTATGGCGATTCAATCACAAAACTGTTTCCAATTATTGAAGCCAATTGCTCCGATTCTGGGAATTTTGATAATGTTCTGGAGTTTTTGTCTCTAAGCGGAAGATCTTTGCAAGAAGCCATTTTGATGATGATTCCTGAAGCTTGGCAGAACAAAAAAAATATTGATCCAACCCGTAAGGCTTTTTACGAATATCAATCAATGATGATGGAGCCCTGGGATGGTCCAGCTTCCATTACTTTTACCAATGGAGATTTAATCGGTGCCGTGCTTGATAGAAATGGGCTGAGACCAAGTCGCTACTATGTGACCACTGATCAACGAGTCATTATGGCAAGCGAAGTTGGAGTTTTGCCTATAGAGAATAAGAATATTGTTTACAAGGGCAGGCTCGAACCAGGCAAGATCTTTATGCTTGATTTTAAGCAAGGGAAATTGCTTTCCGATGAAGAAGTTAAAAATAATTTAATTCACTCTCAACCATACCAAGAGTGGGTGGAGAATTATCGGCTTAAGCTTAGTGAAATCACTAGCTATGACCAATACGAACCCTACTCAGAGGTAGAATTGTATTCCAGAATGCGTTCTTTTGGCTACACAGCTGAAACTTTAGAATTTATGTTGATACCCATGGTCCATGATTTGCGTGATCCTTTGGGTTCTATGGGAGATGATTCAGCATTGGCTGTTTTAAGCGATAAACCAAGAATGCTCTTTGATTATTTCAAGCAACTTTTTGCTCAAGTGTCTAACCCAGCTATCGATTCCATAAGGGAAAAAATCATTATGTCGCTGAAATGTTACATAGGACCTGAACAAAATCTGCTATCAGTTACAAAAAATCACGCCAAGCGTTTGTTGATCGAAAACCCCATAATTACCAATGCAGAATTATTAGGTATCAAAAATCTTTATCAAAGAGGTTGGAAAACAGAAGTGATAGATATCACTTTTGATGTGGGCCCAGATTCAACAGAAAATTTGAAGCAAAGTCTAGATCGAATCTGCCAAGAAGCTGAGCAAGCCATCGTAAATGAGTCGAGTTTGATCGTGCTTTCCGATAGGGCGTCCAATCAAAGTAGGGTTGCTATCAGTAGTTTAATGGCTTGTGGTACAGTCCATCATCATTTAGTTAATATTGCAAAACGCACTAAAATAGGCATCATTTTGGAAACAGGTGAAGCCAGAGAAGTGCATCATTTTTGTACACTTTTCGGTTATGGGGCTGATGCTATTAATCCCTATTTGGCTTATGAGGCACTAATCCAAGCAAGAAATGATGGTTACATCCAGCACTCTCATCAACACCGAGGTCCTGATAACAGAATACCGCTCAAAGATGAAAAGTCTGTAATTGATGCTTACCGACAGGCATCGGTTAAAGGTATTTTAAAAATCATGGGAAAGATGGGCATCTCAACCTTACAGTCCTATAAAGGAGCACAGATTTTTGAAGTCGTTGGCTTGGATAAGGAAGTAATTGAGAAGTGTTTCAAAGGAACTGCCAGCAGAATTTCAGGTATTGGTTTTTCTGTGTTAGAGGAAGAGATTGTGAGAAGACATAACTTGGCATGGGAACAAACGAATTCAACCAGTTCCCAAGTGTTGCCGAATCCAGGAAATATTCACTGGCGTAATGCGGGAGAAAAACATGCTTGGGATCCTGAGACAGTTTGGTCTTTACAATACGCTTCTAGAATAAATGATGTAGATGTATACAAGGAATTTTCCGAACGTGCTAATGCTCATAACGAAGAATCTTGTACACTCCGTGGACTGCTTAGTTTTAAAACCGATAGACAATCTTTGGACCTAAAAGAAGTAGAATCTGCAAGCGAAATTGTTAAACGATTTTGCACTGGTGCTATGAGTTTTGGTTCCATTTCTGCCGAAACACATGAAACTTTGGCGATTGCTATGAATCGAATAGGTGGAAAAAGCAACAGCGGCGAAGGGGGCGAGGACCCTGAGCGTTATACTCCATTGGCAAATGGTGATTCAAAATCTTCAGCCATCAAGCAAATAGCTTCAGGACGCTTTGGGGTAACTTCTACCTACATCGCCAATGCGAAGCAGTTGCAAATTAAAATTGCCCAAGGGGCCAAACCCGGTGAAGGTGGTGAGCTTCCAGGAAGAAAGGTAGATCATAAAATAGCCACCATTCGATATTCAACTCCTGGTGTAGGCTTAATAAGCCCGCCCCCACATCACGATATTTACTCAATCGAGGATCTATCCCAACTAATTTTTGATCTAAAAAATGCCAATCCAGATGCAGAGGTGAGTGTTAAGTTGGTGTCAGAGATCGGTGTTGGGGCAATTGCAGCTGGCGTGACAAAAGCACATGCAGACCATATTGTAATTGCTGGAGATGTTGGTGGGACCGGAGCTTCACCTTTGACAAGCATCAAACATGCAGGACTTCCATGGGAGTTGGGTATAGCTGAAACACATCAGACGTTGGTATTGAATGATTTGAGAAGTAGAGTTACATTGCAAACCGATGGTGGTATTAAAACCGGAAGAGATGTCGTAATTGCAGGCTTGCTTGGTGCTGAAGAAATAGGATTTTCGACAGCGCCATTAATTACTTTGGGTTGCATTATGATGAGGAAATGTCACTTGAATACTTGCCCTGTTGGAATTGCTACACAAGATCCACTGCTACGTGAAAAATTTACAGGTCAACCTGAGCATTTAATCAATTATTTGTTTATGGTTGCTGAGGAAGCAAGAACCATTATGGCCAGTCTTGGGTTCAAAAATTTTGATGAATTGATCGGAAGAACAGATGTCTTGGAGACCAATACTGCCATTGATCATTGGAAAGCTGAAGGCTTGGATCTAAGCCTTCTGTTAATACCCGCCATGGAATTAAGAAACGATGTTGAAGTTCGTCAAACAATTAAACAAGAGCATGGCATAGAAAACGTTTTGGATCGTCAATTGATTGAGAAATGCTCACAGGCATTAAAGTCTAAAGAGCACATATCAATTGATATGCCTATTGTTAACACCAACCGAACTACAGGTGCAATGCTTAGCCACGAGGTCGTCAAGCTTTGGGGTGATGATGGGCTACAAGACGATACCATAAAAATTAATTTCGAAGGATCAGCTGGACAAAGTTTTGGTGCTTTTTTAGCAACGGGTATTCGGTTGAAACTGACTGGTGATAGTAATGACTATTTGGGCAAGGGATTATCCGGAGGAAGAATTGTAGTTGTTCCTCCTGAAGATCGTATTTTTAGAGCTGAGGATAACATACTCATTGGTAATGTTGCGTTGTATGGCGCTACATCAGGACTTGCATTATTTAGGGGCAGAGCGGCTGAAAGGTTTTGCGTCAGAAACAGTGGTGCTATGGCGGTTGTTGAGGGTGTCGGCGATCATGGGTGTGAATACATGACCGGTGGCAGAGTGGTGGTCCTTGGGGATACAGGGATCAACTTTGCAGCAGGAATGTCTGGTGGAATTGCATACGTTTTAGATCAATACGAAGATTTTTCACCAAAATGTAACACTGGAATGGTTGAATTAGAACCTGTGGATGATGAGGCAAGAATTGCTGAATTGTTTCGATTAATAAAACTACACTTACGCTATACAAATTCAGAAGTTGCCCAAAGTGTTCTGGATGACTGGCCAGATATCCTAAATAAATTTATCCAGGTGATGCCGGTGGATTACAAACGTGTTCTTGTCGAAAGAACCGAACACAATGAGGAAATAGAGTCAATATTCGAAACACAATGATTGAATATTAAAAGAAAGGCCATAACGATGGGAAAAACCACAGGATTTATAGAGTACCCTAGACGGAAGACGCCTTGGCGTGATCCTATGGAGCGCAGCTTGGATTATTATGAAATATACAGTCCGCCAGACAAAAAACATTTGAAAACCCAAGGTGCAAGATGCATGGATTGTGGTGTGCCTTTCTGTGAATCTGACCATGGATGTCCAATTGATAATTTAATTCCTGAATGGAATGACCTTGTCTACCAAGGACGTTGGAAAGAGGCTCTTGATCGTTTATCTGAAACTAACAATTTTCCTGAGTTTACCGGCAGGACCTGTCCAGCACCTTGTGAGGGAGCCTGTGTATTGGGGATCAATGAGCCAGCAGTAACAATTAAAAGCATTGAGAATGCAATCATTGATGTTGGTTTTGAAAATGACTGGATTCTACCCCATCAACCATCATTCAGAACAAATAAATCAGTCGCAATTGTTGGTTCCGGGCCCGCAGGACTTACAGCAGCTGATCAGCTTAATAAATTAGGTCATCAGGTGACGGTGTTTGAAAGAGATGATCGTATTGGTGGTTTATTGATGTATGGGATACCCAATATGAAATTGTCAAAAAGTGTTGTTAACAGGCGTATAAAGCTGCTTCAAGACTCCGGCATTAATTTCTATACCAATATTGATGTTGGGGCTGACCTTACTGCTGAAGAAATAATGAAGCAATATGATGCCGTACTGTTAGCGACTGGAGCCACAATACCTAGAGATCTAGAGATCCCTGGAAGAGAGCTAAACAATGTATATTTTGCAATGGAATTTTTAACTGCACATACTAAGAGTTTGTTAAATAGCTCACTTGCTGACAATGCTTACATTAATGCAAAAGACAAGAAAGTCATTGTCATAGGCGGTGGTGATACGGGCACAGATTGCATAGCTACAGCAATTAGACACGGTTGCAAAAGCTTAGTAAATATGGAGTTATTGTCGAAACCTCCGCTTGAAAGGGACATCAACAACCCTTGGCCTTTGTGGCCAAATATTTTGAGAACTGATTATGGACATCAAGAATCAATCGAAAGATTCGGCAAGGATCCACGTGAGTATGAGATTTCCAGTAATCTTTTTGTTGATGACGGTGATGGTAAAGTATCCGGATTAAAAACCCAGTCAATAGACTGGAGAAAAAAACATGGACAATGGAAAATGGACTTCATACAAGGCACAGACAAGTTGTGGGAGGCTGACCTTATTTTGTTAGCAATGGGATTTACCGGACCCGAAAAAGATCTGCCAGACCAATTGGGAGTGAGTTTTGATGAAAAAGAAAACATTGATACCCCTGAAGTGCCATTTTCAACCACTAGACCTGGGGTGTTCACTGCAGGCGACTGCCGAAGAGGCCAGTCGTTAGTGGTTTGGGCAATAAATGAAGGTAGAGGTGCGGCATCGGCCATTGACAAGTATCTTGAAAGCTAAAGCTTGTATCAGAACTGAAATGGAGTTTTAAATAGAGTTAGCGAAGCAACCGAAAAGCAAACTCATAAATAGAATGACCGAGAGCTAGACCTTTTTTTTCAAATTTTGTCTGAATACGTCTTGGTAATTTTTCTAACGATTTAAATTCTTCCATAGATTTAAATAGAGCATGAATATCATGAGCATAATCAGCCCAATCTGTGCAAACATGTACGAGGCCGTTTGGTTTTAATTTAGACCCAATGAGTGAGATAAAATTTTCAGAAATCAAACGGCGTTTGTGGTGTCTTTTTTTGGGCCATGGATCCGGAAAAAAAATATTAATAACATCAAGTGATTCATTCGCAATTTGTTTGTTTAAAACGTCAACTGCATCATCATAAAAAAGCCTTAAATTCTTTAGGTCAAATTTGTTTGCATTAATCAGACATTGCCCAATTCCTGAAGGATATACTTCGATGCCAGAAAAATTTGAATAAGGGTCATTTTTTGCACAATCAATCAAGTTCTCGCCATCACCAAAACCAATTTCAAGAACAAATCTTTGGTTCTTGTTTTCAAATATTGTGCTTAAATCTAGCAATCCTATTTCTGGGTTGATTCCATAGACGACCCAGTAGTTGTCCCATGCCTTTTTTTGAGCAGTTGTGACTCGTCCTGAACGACGAACAAAACTTCTGATTGTGCGTAAGAATTTAGGCTTCGACGAGAGTTTCACGAAGTTGACTTATGGCACTTACTTCAATTTGCCTGACTCTCTCCATTGAAATGTTGTATTGATTAGATAGATCTTTCAGTGTGGTTTTCTTCTCATTGAGCCATCGAGATTTCAAAATATTTTTACTTCGTTCATCCAAGTTATTGATAGCAGCAGAAAGCCTTTCTGTATTTTCAGTCAGCCAATTTGATTCCTCTACCATTTCTGCTGGGTCAGCATTCGGGCTTGGTAAATAACCAGCAGGGGCAACATAATCCTCTTCCGAAGCGTTGTTGCCTAGATCAAAAGCTAAATCTTTGCTGGCAAATCTTTGCTCCATCAGTGTTACTTCTTTGGGTTTAACACCAAGATCTTTAGCAATAGATTCGGTTTCTTGTTTAGTGAGCCAGCCCAGATTTTTCTTTGCTTTTCTTAGATTAAAGAATAATTTTCGTTGTGCCTTTGTTGTTGCAATTTTAACCAACTTCCAATTTTTAAAAATAAACTCATGAATTTCTGCTCTTATCCAATGTACAGCGTAGGTTACTAATCTGACGCCATATTCTGGATCGAAGCGTTTTACTGCTTTCATTAGTCCTATATTGCCTTCCTGAATCAAATCAGAAAGGGGAAGACCGTAACCGCTGTAACTTCTTGCAATGTATACGACAAACCTTAGTTGAGACAAAATCAATTGTCTTGCAGCATCAAGATCGTTGTCTTGTTGATAACGGAGTGCGAGCTCTTGCTCTTCTTCTTTGCTGAGCACAGGAACTTCATTGACTATATTAATATAGGCTCCAAGGCTCCCTAAAGGTCCCGCTACAACCAAGTCTTTGTTCAATGTTAATTCGTTTGTCATAATCCCTCGAATTTTGGATAATTTTAGCACTCTCATGGTAAGAGTGCTAAATATTATTGATTATTGTTATAAAAGTGTATAAATATCAATAGATTATGAAATAAAATAAAGCTAACATTAGCTTGAATATAAGTGAGAATATGCGCATTTATTTAGATGGATAATTTATGACAGTCAAAGGAACAATTCGAATTATTGGTGGTCGTTATCGTGGCAGAAAGATTTCGGTAGCAAATGAAGAGATACGGCCAACCAGTGATCGAGTCAGGGAAACTTTATTCAATTGGTTAAACCCCAAACTTGATAATAAATGTTGTTTGGATCTATTTGCAGGCACTGGCATTTTGGGTATTGAAGCATTGTCCAGAGGAGCCAGAAAAGTGGTTTTTGTTGATCATCGGCAAGACATTGTTTCAGAGATCAAGAATCAGATAACTAAATTACAACTTAACAACACTTCAGTCATACTCTCCAATTCATTGAGTTATTTAGACAATTCCAAGCATTTAGATCCCTTTGATATCATATTTTTGGATCCACCTTTTGGGGTTTACAGTCTAGAAAAACTCTTAGAGCATATTGATAAAACAAAATCGCTTAATCCACAAGGCATGGTCTATTATGAGTCCAATCAGTCTCTTGAGAACAGCATGATCAGCAATTCATGGGACAATTATCGGGAATCTAAAGCGGGAAATGTATATTATGGGCTTCTTACAAAAAAAATACTTAATTAATTTGGAAATCATAGTTGTATGAAAGGATTGTACCCAGGAACGTTTGACCCAATCACCAATGGGCATTATGAGATTATTCGCAGAGCCTCTGCGCTGTTTGAAACCCTTGTTGTTGGTGTTGCTGTGAGCCCTGAGAAGGAACCTTTGTTTTCAATTGAGCGCAGGGTTGAAATGGTACATGAGGTTTTGCAAACGCTGACCAATATCGAGATTCAAGAATATTCAGGGCTAACCGTCAATTTTGCCCAGGAAATCGATGCCCATGTATTAGTCAGAGGGCTTCGCTCTCCTGCAGATGCCCAATACGAATTTGAACTGGCGAGAATGAACAAGGAACTTGCCGGTAATATTGAGACAATCTTTTTGAGTAGCGGTAACAACAACGCCTTTATCTCGTCTTCCCTTATCAGGCAAATTGCCTCGGAGGGAGGTGATATTGCAGGATTTGTACACCCCACAGTGCAACAGGCTTTGTTGGCGATTTACAAAACCTAACCGCAGTATGGTATGTACTGATAAAATTCGACGCTGCTTGACAGCTGCTATTGTCACGTTTGTTTTTATTATTCCAAACAGTATTACCGCAGCACAGCCACAACAACCTGCAATCGCATCAGCACATCCTTTGGCAACCCAGGCAGGCTATCTTATTTTGGAACGAGGCGGCAATGCCTTTGACGCAGCAATCGCAGTCAGTGCTGTTTTGTCGGTGGTGGAACCCTATAGTTCAGGATTGGGCGGAGGCGCTTTTTTTCTTCTTCATCGTGAGCAAGACAAGTATCAAACATTTATTGATGCAAGAGAAAAAGCACCCAGTGCTGCAACAGCAGAGATGTATTTAGACGCACAAGGGATGGTTATTCCAAAAGCATCATTGGTTGGGCCCCTTGCCTCAGGTATTCCTGGTTTGCCTGCCGGGTTAGTTTACTTATCCAAACAATATGGAACATTGCCTTTAGAAGAGAGTTTAGCCCCAGCCATTGAGTTAGCTGAGAAAGGTTTTCCTGTTTATATGAGATTAATTTCAGCACTTAAAGTTGCTCAGCGGAGTCGCGGATTATCTCAAAAATTTATTGAAGTGCTTACTCCAAATAACGACCTGCCAGAGGTAGGGCAACTGATTAAACAACCCGAATTAGCTAGTACTCTTAGGTTAATAGCTTCCCAGGGGCGTGAAGGTTTTTATAATAGCGACTTCACAAAGACTATGGTTGAGGAGGCAAACAGAGATGGGTCTATCTGGCATGTGGATGATTTCAAGAACTATGCTGTCATTGAAAGAGAGCCAATCAAGCTTAATTTTATGGGCCACAAACTCACACTTGCACCTCCTCCTTCATCTGGAGGTACGACGATCGCAACCATCCTAAATATTGTATCCCACTATGACTATAAGAGTATGCCAAGGGATACATTTGCACATTTATTGATTGAAGCCATGAGAAGAGCATACAAAGACCGAGCTGAATACCTAGGGGATCCCGATTTTGTGGAAGTTCCCGTGGACATGCTGATTAGCAAAGATCATGCATCCAACCATTTAGCTACCATTGATCTTGACAAAGCCTCGCCCAGCATTAAAAACTCTGAAATCCAACAGACTGCATACGTCGCCAAGGGTACGGAAACGACCCACTTTTCTATTCTAGATCAAGAAGGCAATAGAGTGGCAACCACACAGACAATTAACACGTGGTTTGGATCTGGGTACATGCTTCCAACCGCCGGTATTATTCTAAACAATGAGATGGATGATTTTTCTGCAAAGCCATACGCACCCAATAGATATGGTCTGGTGCATGGGCAAGGGAATTCTATCGCACCAAACAAAAGAATGTTGTCCAGTATGAGCCCAACTTTTATTGAGTCGAAGGATCAACTTGCCATTCTTGGAACGCCAGGAGGGGCTAGAATCATTACCATGGTTCTTTTGTCTTTAGTTGCATGGACTGAAGGTGCAGATGCTGATGGGATGACCTCAAAGAAGAGATTCCATCATCAATATTTGCCTGATGAAGTTAGATATGAAAATGGTGCTTTTGATAATGGTGTTATAGAGAG
>ERZ651768.3099-NODE-3099-length-11257-cov-26.813685_pt1 | contig 11257 bp, 6 predicted proteins | sample MGYA00514754_ERZ651768 | MGnify/ENA metagenome assembly ERZ651768 | reverse complement strand
GTCACATAACCGGGCACATTAAAATAAGATTCTGTTAATTCAGCAACATTCCATGTTTGAAATAAATTTCCTGCTGTTATCGTTGAACAAATCAACGCAACACAAAAAACTCCACCAAGAAGTTTGCCAAAGAAAAAGATTGGTTTAGATTTTCCTTCAATATTTTTATCAATGACCCACATGGGTCCGCCATTTGGATTGTCAGGATCTGACGTGTCTCTGTGTAGCATTGCTAGTGAAACCTCAGTCAGCTTGATTCCCATTCCGAGAAAACCTACCACCCACATCCAAAAAACAGCGCCAGGTCCACCCAGTGAAATTGCGAGGGCCACGCCGCCAATATTACCCAAGCCAACGGTTGCCGATAAAGCAGCTGAAAGAGCTTGGAAATGGGTAATTGCTCCGGGGTCGTCGGCTTTGTCATAGTCCCCACGAATGACTTTAAAGCCATGCGTTAGAGCATAATATTGGGAGAAGCCGCTCCAGAACGTAAACACAACTCCTGTGAACAATAATGTGTAAAGCACTGGACTGCTCCACAAAACTGCATTGATGGCTTCTACCCAGACGTTAAAATTACTCATATCAGCCCTTTAATTTGATGATTTATACCCCAGAATTGAGGCACATATTAGCACCTACATTCTCTTTAAAAATCGAGCAAAGTGGTTTATATCATACCTTTCCTAAAGAAAAAGTTTTAAAAAATTGATAAGATAAAATAAGTTTAGAATTCTGATGACTCTTTTTCCGGAGCATCAAAGAGAACGAATTCAAGAATTTACACGTGGTTTTTTACACAGCCACAAACCGTCAAGGATTAACATGTACTTTAGACCAAAAGAGCAAATTGGTTTGTATGACTCTGCTTTCGAGAAAGACAGCTGTGGAGTGGGTTTTGTTGCCCACATAGAAGGCAAGCCCAGCAGGGGCATTGTCACAGATGCAGCTATTGTCCTGGGAAATATGGATCATCGCGAAGCACGGGGCGCTGAACAGAATACAGGAGACGGCGCGGGCATTCTGACTGGCATGCCAGATTTATTCTTCAGACGAATTGCGCTTGAAGTGTTTAATTCCGAGTTACCTGAAGCTGGGAAATTTGCAGTTGGGGTTCTTTTTCTGCCAAAAGACGAAGCTCAGAGGAGGCAGTGCAAAAATACAATTGAAAAATTTTGTAACGTTGAAAATCAAAAAATTATTGGCTGGCGAATACTGCCGGTAAAACCCAGTGAATCAGATATAGGTCTATCTGCCTTGGCCACCATGCCGCATTTAGAGCAATTATTCATTGCAGCCGAAGACAATATTGACCAAGAGGAATTTGAGAGAAAACTGTACGTTATTCGCAAAAGGGCAAGCAATGTCTTAAGACGGGACCCAAAAATAGACAAAGAAGACCTGTTTTATATCTGTAGTTTATCTTCGAAAACGATTGTCTATAAAGGAATGCTGACTTGTAAACAGCTGTTTACTTATTTCCCTGATTTACAAGACGATGATTACAGATCCCATATGGCAATGGTTCACTCACGATTCTCAACCAATACTTTTCCCAGTTGGGACCGGGCCATGCCCAACCGATGCATGTCACACAATGGAGAGATCAATACAATCAAAGGAAACATCAATTGGATGAGGGCAAGGGAAGGCTCGTTGTCATCTGATTTGTATGGTGATTCAATCTCAAAGCTGTTTCCAGTTATTGAAGCCAATTGCTCTGACTCTGGTAATTTTGATAATGTCCTGGAGTTTTTGTCATTAACTGGAAGGTCCCTCCAAGAAGCCATTCTAATGATGATTCCTGAAGCTTGGCAAAACAAAAGAAATATTGATCCAAGCCGCAAAGCCTTTTACGAGTATCAATCAACAATCATGGAACCCTGGGACGGCCCAGCTTCCATAACTTTTACCAATGGAGATTTGATCGGCGCGGTTCTTGATAGAAATGGATTGAGACCGAGTCGCTACTATGTAACTACTGATCAACGAGTCATTATGGCAAGTGAAGCGGGAGTTTTACCCATAGAGAATAAAAATATTGCCTACAAGGGGAGGCTTGAACCGGGTAAGATTTTTATGCTTGATTTTAAACAGGGAAAATTGCTTTCTGATGAAAAGGTTAAAAACCCTTTGATTCACTCGCAGCCATACCAGGATTGGGTAGAAAATCATCGGCTTAACCTTAGTGAGATCACTAGCCAGGACCAATTCAAACCGTACCCAGAGATAGAGTTGCTCGCCAGAATGCGTTCTTTTGGGTACACCGCTGAGACTTTGGAATTTATGTTGATACCCATGGTCCATGATTTGCGTGATCCTTTGGGTTCCATGGGGGATGATTCAGCATTGGCTGTTTTAAGCGACAAACCAAGAATGCTCTATGATTATTTCAAACAGCTTTTTGCTCAAGTTTCTAACCCAGCCATCGATTCGATTCGGGAAAAAATCATTATGTCACTGAAATGCTACATTGGACCGGAACAAAATCTACTTACAGTTACAAAACGTCATGCCAAGCGCTTGTTGATTGAAAATCCAATTATCACAAACGCTGAATTAGCAGGCATCAAAAATCTTGATTACAGAGGCTGGAAAACTGAAGTGATTGATATCACCTTTGATATCAGCCCAGATTCAACAGAAAATTTGGAGCAGAGACTGGATATAATCTGCCAACAAGCTGAGCAAGCTATCGTAAACAAGTCCAGTTTGATCGTGCTTTCCGATAGGGCATCCAACCAAAACAGGGCTGCCATCAGCAGCTTAATGGCTTGTGGTGCGGTGCATCACCATTTAGTTAATATTGCACAACGCACCCAAATAGGCATCGTTTTGGAAACAGGCGAAGCCAGAGAAGTACATCATTTTTGTACACTGTTCGGTTATGGAGCGGATGCGATTAATCCCTATTTGGCTTATGAGGCTTTGATCCAAGCAAGAAACGAGGGCTACATCAAGCATTCGCATCACCACAGAGGCCCTGATAACAGAATACCTCTCACCAATGATAAGGCTGTAGTTGATGCTTATCGACAGGCATCGGTTAAGGGTATTCTGAAAGTCATGGGAAAGATGGGAATCTCAACGCTGCAGTCTTATAAAGGAGCACAGATTTTTGAAGCTGTAGGCTTGGGCAAAGAAGTAATAGAGAAGTGTTTCCGAGGAACTGCCAGCAGAATTTCAGGCATTGGCTTTTCTGTATTGGAGGAAGAGATTGCCAGAAGACATCGTTTGGGATGGCCACAAGCCAATCAAACCGTTTCCCAAGTGTTGCCAAATCCAGGCAATTTTCACTGGCGTAACTCAGGAGAAAAACACGCTTGGGATCCTGAGAATGTTTGGTCTTTGCAATATGCCTCTAGAATCAATGATGTAAATGTTTACGAGAAGTTTTCGGAGCGTGCCAATGCTCAGAATGAAGAATCTTACACGCTTCGTGGACTGCTTAGTTTCAAAACCAATACTCGGCCTTTGGATGTTAAAAAAGTAGAGCCCGCCAGTGAAATTGTTAAAAGATTTTGCACCGGCGCTATGAGCTTTGGTTCCATCTCTGCAGAAACTCATGAGACGTTGGCAATTGCCATGAACAGGATCGGTGGAAAAAGCAACAGCGGAGAAGGAGGCGAGGATCCAGAGCGTTATACTCTACTGCCAAATGGCGATTCAAAATCTTCAGCTATCAAGCAAATAGCTTCTGGGCGTTTTGGTGTAACCGCAGCCTATATCGCCAATGCAAAGCAGCTGCAAATTAAAATTGCTCAAGGGGCCAAGCCCGGTGAAGGCGGTGAGCTCCCAGGAAGAAAGGTAGATCACAAAATTGCCAGCATACGATATTCAACTCCTGGTGTTGGACTAATCAGTCCACCCCCACATCATGATATTTACTCAATTGAAGACTTGTCCCAGCTGATTTTTGATTTGAAAAATGCCAACCCCGATGCAGAAGTGAGTGTTAAATTGGTTTCAGAAGTGGGGGTTGGAACAATTGCAGCTGGTGTAACGAAAGCACACGCTGATCATATTGTGATTTCTGGAGAAGTGGGCGGAACCGGGGCTTCGCCTTTGACAAGTATAAAAAATGCGGGACTCCCATGGGAATTGGGCATAGCTGAAACACACCAGACGTTGGTGCTGAATAATTTGAGAAGTCGAGTCAAATTGCAAACCGATGGCGGTATTAAAACTGGAAGAGATGTTGTAATTGCTGGTCTGCTTGGTGCTGAAGAAATAGGTTTCTCGACAGCGCCGTTGATTGTTTTGGGTTGCATTATGATGAGGAAATGTCATTTGAATACATGCCCTGTCGGAATTGCCACTCAAGACCCACTGCTGCGGGAAAAATTTACAGGCCAGCCTGAGCATGTAATCAACTATTTGTTTATGGTTGCCGAGGAAGCAAGAGCCATCATGGCCAATCTTGGGTTCCAAACATTTGATGAGTTGATTGGGCGAGTTGATGTTTTAGAAGCCAATGCCGCTATTGATCATTGGAAAGCCGATGGCTTGGATCTAAGCCCTTTGTTAACACCTGCTACGGAATTGAGAGACAATGTTGACATACGCCAAACAATTCAACAAGAACACGGCATAGAAAGAGTTTTAGATCATCTGTTGATTGAGAAGTGTTCACAGACATTGAAGTCCAAAGAACAAACATCAATTGATTTGCCCATTGTTAACACAAACCGAACAACAGGAGCAATGTTGAGCCATGAGGTCGTCAAGCGCTGGGGCGAGGACGGGCTAGCAGATGGCACCATCAAGATTAATTTTGAAGGCTCTGCTGGACAAAGTTTTGGTGCTTTTTTAGCAACCGGGATCCGGTTGAAACTCACTGGCGACAGCAACGACTATTTAGGCAAGGGATTGTCGGGAGGTAGAATTGTTGTTGTGCCTCCTGAAGATCGTATTTTTAAAGCTGAAGACAACATACTTATTGGCAATGTTGCTTTGTATGGTGCCACTTCAGGATCGGCATTTTTTAGAGGTAGGGCGGCGGAGCGGTTTTGTGTTAGAAACAGCGGCGCTAAAGCGGTTGTTGAGGGCATTGGTGATCATGGGTGTGAATATATGACCGGTGGCAGAGTGGTTGTTTTGGGGGATACAGGGATCAACTTTGCAGCAGGAATGTCCGGGGGAATTGCATACGTATTTGATCAATACCAGGATTTTGTACCAAAATGCAATCCTGCAATGGTTGAGTTAGAGGCTGTGGAAGACGAAGCAAGAATTGCCGAATTGTTTCGACTAATCAAAATGCACTTACGCTATACGGGTTCAGATGTTGCCCAAAGCGTGCTGGATGACTGGCCAGATATATTGACTAAATTTTTCCAGGTCATGCCCATTGACTACAAACGTGTTCTTGTGGAGAGAACTGAGCACAATGAAGAAATAGAGTCAATATTCGACACAAAATGATCAAACATTAAACGAAAGGCGATAGATATGGGAAAAACTACAGGATTTTTGGAGTACCCGAGACGGAAGACACCTTGGCGTGATCCGTCAGAACGCACTTTGGATTATTTTGAAATCAATACTCCCCCAGACAAAAAACATTTGAAGGCCCAAGGGGCAAGATGTATGGATTGTGGGGTGCCTTTTTGTGAATCTGACCATGGATGTCCAATCGATAATTTAATTCCAGAATGGAATGACCTTGTTTACCGTGGTCGTTGGAAGGAGGCTCTTGATCGTTTATCTAAAACCAATAATTTTCCTGAATTTACCGGCAGGACTTGTCCAGCACCTTGTGAGGGAGCCTGTGTATTGGGGATCAATGAGCCGGCAGTAACCATTAAAAGCATTGAGAATGCAATCGTAGATGTTGGTTTTGAGAATGGTTGGATCCGGCCTCAGCAACCATCATTCAGGACAAATAAATCAGTCGCAATTGTTGGTTCCGGGCCGGCAGGGCTTGCGGCGGCTGATCAGCTTAATAAATTAGGCCATCAGGTATCGGTGTTTGAAAGAGAGGACCGGATTGGAGGTTTATTGATGTATGGAATACCCAATATGAAATTGTCTAAAAGCGTTGTTAATAGACGCACAAAGCTGCTCGAGGATTCTGGTATTAGTTTTTACACCAATGTTGATGTTGGAAACGACCTCAGTGCCGAAGAAATAATGAAGCAATACGATGCCGTACTTTTAGCAACTGGGGCAATATTACCTAGAGATTTAGATATCCCTGGCAGAGAGTTAAACAATGTCTATTTTGCAATGGAATTTTTAACCGCACACACCAAGAGTTTGTTGAACAGCACTCTAACTGATAACTCTTACATCAATGCAAAAGACAAGAAAGTCATTGTCATAGGCGGTGGTGATACGGGCACAGATTGCATAGCAACAGCAATCAGACACGGTTGCAAAAGCTTGGTAAATATGGAGTTGCTGTCGAAACCACCGCTTGAAAGAGACAGCAACAATCCTTGGCCTTTGTGGCCCAATATATTGAGAACCGATTATGGGCATCAAGAATCAATTGAACGTTTCGGTGTGGACCCACGTGAGTATGAGGTCTCCAGTAATCTGTTTGTTGATGACGGTGATAGTAAGGTATCCGGACTAAAAACCCAGTCAATAAAATGGATCAAACAAAATGGACAATGGAAAATGGACTTCATAGAAGGCACTGAAAAATTGTGGGAGGCCGACTTAATTTTGTTGGCAATGGGATTTACCGGCCCTGAAAAAGATCTGCCAGACCAATTGGGCGTGAATTTTGATCAAAAAGAAAACATTGACACTCCTCTAGGGTCTTTTGCCACCAGTAGATCTGGGGTGTTCACTGCAGGTGATTGCCGAAGAGGCCAGTCTCTAGTAGTTTGGGCAATCAAAGAGGGCAGAAGCGCAGCGTTGGCCATAGACAAGTATCTCGAGGCTAAGGTTGGTAATAGAGCCTGAATGGAGTCTTGAACAGAGTTAGAGGACCAATTGAAAAGCAAACTCATAAATAGAGTGACCGCTAGCTAGGCCTTTTTTTTCAAATTTTGTATGAAGGCGTTTTGGGAACTTTTCCAGTGGTTTGAATTCTTTCATTGATTCGAATAGAGCACTAATATCACGACCATAATCAGCCCAATCTGTGCAAATATGTACGAGGCCATTTTGTCTTAATTTAGACTTAATCAGCACAATAAAATCTTCAGAAATTAAACGGCGTTTATGATGCCTTTTTTTTGGCCATGGGTCTGGAAAAAAAATATTAATGACATCAAGCGACTCATTTGCAATTTGTTTGTTGAAAACGTCGACTGCATCATTGCACAAAAGTCTTAAATTCTTGAGATCATATTTGTTTGCATTAATCAGACATTGCCCTATTCCTGAAGGGTATACCTCGATGCCAATAAAATTTGAATTAGGGTCTTTTTTTGCACAATCAACCAAGTTCTCACCATTGCCAAACCCAATTTCTAGAATAAATCTTTGGTTATTATTTTGGAATAATGTGCTTAAATCCAGCGGACCTGCTTCTGGGTTGATTCCATAAACGGCCCAATACTTATCCCATGCCTTTTTTTGAGCGACTGTAATTCGTCCTGAACGACGAACAAAACTTCTGATTGTGCGTAAAGATTTAGACTTCGACGAGAGTTTCACGAAGTTGATTTATGGCATTTTCTTCAATTTGCCTTACTCTCTCTATTGAAATGTTGTATTGACCAGAAAGAACTTTGAGTGTGGTTTTCTTATCACTGAGCCACCGAGATTTCAAAATATTTTTACTTCGTTCATCCAAGTTGTTGATGGCAGCAGAAAGCAATTCTGTATTCTCGGCAAGCCAATTGGATTCCTCTACCGCTTCCGCCGGGTCAGAATTTGGGCTTGGTAAATAACCAGCAGGGGCAACATAATCGTCTTCAGCTGCATTGCTTCTTAGATCGAAAGCTAAATCTTTACTGGCAAAAGTTTGCTCCATCAATGTTACTTCTTTAGGTTTAACGCCAAGATCCTTGGCAATAGATTCCGTTTCTTGTTTGGTAAGCCAACCCAGATTTTTCTTTGCCTTTCTGAGGTTAAAAAATAGTTTTCGTTGTGCTTTGGTTGTTGCAATCTTAACCAATTTCCAGTTGTTAAAAATAAACTCATGAATTTCTGCTCTTATCCAGTGAACAGCGTAGGTTACTAATCTGACACCATATTCTGGATCGAAGCGCTTTACAGCTTTCATTAATCCCACATTGCCTTCCTGAATTAAATCAGCAAGGGGCAGGCCATAACCGCTGTAGCTTCTGGCTATGTATACGACAAATCTTAATTGTGACAAGATCAATTGCCTTGCAGCATCCAGATCGTTATCTTGTTGATAGCGGAGTGCGAGTTCTTTTTCTTCGTCTTTGCCAAGGACAGGAACTTCATTGACTATATTAATATAGGCCCCAAGGCTTCCCAAAGGCCCCGCTAAAACCAAGTCTTTGTTCAGTGTTAATTCGTTAGTCATAATCCCTCATATTTGGAGTAATTTTAGCACTCTTGACATGAGAGTGCTAAAGATTATTGGTGTTTGTCATAAAAGTGTATAAATATCAATAGATTATGAAATAAAATAGAGCTAATATTAACTTGAAATTTAATAAAATATTGCGTATTTTTTGGGGTAAATCAATTCATGACAGGCAAAGGAAAAATTCGAATCATTGGTGGCCGTTATCGTGGCAGAAAGATTTCGGTAGTGCACGAAAAGATAAGACCAACGAGTGATCGGGTCAGGGAAACTTTATTCAATTGGTTAAATTCCCGGCTCGATAATAAATGTTGCTTAGACCTTTTTGCAGGCACTGGAATTTTGGGGATTGAGGCATTGTCACGTGGAGCCAGAAAAGTAGTTTTTGTCGATCATCGGCAAAGTATAGTTTCAGAAATCCAAAAGCAGATAACTCGATTAGAGTTGCACAACAGTTCAGTTATTCTCTCCGACGCATTGAGTTATTTAGACAATTCGAGCCACGTGCAACCCTTTGATATCATATTTTTGGACCCACCTTTCAGCACGTATAACTTAGAAAAACTATTGAGCCATATTATTGAAACCGAATGGCTTGATTCACATGGCATGGTTTATTATGAATCCAATCACTCACTAGAGAACAATTTGATCAATAGCTCATGGGACAATTATCGAGAATCTAAAGCGGGAAATGTATATTATGGGCTTCTTACGAAAAAAATATCTAATTGATATGAGGATCATTATTGTATGAAGGGATTGTACCCAGGAACGTTTGACCCAATCACCAACGGGCATTATGAGATTATCCATAGAGCCTCTGAGTTGTTTGAAAGCCTTGTTGTAGGTGTTGCTGTGAGCCCCGAGAAGAAACCTTTGTTCTCAATTGAGCGCAGGGTTGAAATGGTAAATGAGGTTTTGCAAACACTCACTAATATTGAGATTCAGAAATATTCTGGGCTAACCGTCAATTTTGCCAAGGAAATCGATGCTCATGTAGTAGTCAGAGGGCTACGCTCTCCTGCTGATGCCCAATATGAATTTGAATTGGCGAGAATGAACAAGGAACTTGCCGATGATATTGAGACAGTCTTTTTAAGTAGTGGCAACAACAACGCCTTTATCTCGTCTTCCCTTATGAAGCAAATTGCTTCTGAGGGAGGTGATATCGCAGGATTTGTACACCCCGCTGTGCAAGAGGCTTTGTTGGCGATGTACAAAACCTAATCCCAATATGGTATGTACCGATAAAATTCGAAGCTGCTTCACAGCTGCTATTGTCACGTTTGTTTTTATTATTCCAAACAGTATTAACGCAGCACAGCCACAACAACCTGCAATCGCATCAGCCCATCCTTTGGCAACTCAGGCAGGCTATCTTATTTTCGAACGAGGTGGCAATGCTTTTGATGCAGCAATTGCTGTCAGTGCTGTTTTATCAGTGGTGGAACCATATAGTTCAGGATTGGGTGGAGGTGCTTTTTTTCTAATTCATCGCGAGCAAGACAAATATCAAACATTTATTGATGCACGAGAAAAGGCACCCAATGCGGCAACGGCAGAAATGTATCAAGACACACAAGGAATGGTTATTCCGAGAGCCTCGTTAGTGGGACCCCTTGCCTCAGGTATTCCAGGTTTGCCTGCTGGGTTAGTTCACTTATCTAATAAATATGGGGCATTACCTTTAGAACAGTCTTTAGCTGCAGCTATTGAATTAGCTGAGAAAGGTTTTCCTGTTTATGAAAGATTGAATACAGCACTTAAGGTTGCTCAGCAAAGTAGAGGGTCGTTTTCTCAAAAATTTATAGAAGTATTTACTTCAAATAATGAGTTACCTGAGGTTGGTCAACTGATTAAACAGCCCGAATTAGCTAATACTCTTAGGTTAATAGCTTCACAAGGACATAAAGGTTTTTATGACAGCGAATTCACAAAGATTATGGTCAAAGAAGCGAGAAAAGATGGGTCTATTTGGCATGTGGATGATTTTAAGAATTATTCTGTTATTGAAAGAGAGCCAATCGACCTTAATTTTATGGGACATAAACTAACACTTGCACCTCCTCCTTCGTCTGGAGGCACTACGATAGCGACAATTTTAAATATTGTGTCCAACTATGACTATAAGAATATGCCAAGAGATACATTTACACATTTGTTGATTGAAGCTATGAGAAGAGCATATAAAGATCGATCTGAGCACCTCGGGGATCCCGATTTTATCGACGTTCCAGTGGAAATGCTGGTAAGTAAAAATCATGCATTTAATCATTCGGCTACGATTGATCTAGATAAAGCTTCTTCCAGCATGAACAACTCTGACATTCAACAGGGTCCATACATTGCTAAAGGTACAGAAACGACTCACTTTTCAATTCTTGATGAAGAAGGCAATAGAGTGGCAGCCACACAAACGATTAATACATGGTTTGGATCTGGGTACATGCTTCCAACTGCAGGAATTGTTCTGAACAATGAAATGGATGATTTTTCTGCAAAGCTATACGCACCCAATAGATATGGACTGGTGCATGGCCAAGCTAATTCGATAGCGCCGAATAAAAGAATGTTATCCAGCATGTCTCCAACTTTTATTGAATCAAAGGATCAACTTGCGATTCTTGGAACACCAGGGGGAGCAAGAATCATAACCATGGTTCTCCTGTCTTTAATTTCATTGACTGAAGGCGCAGATGCTAATGAGATGACTTCAAATAAGAGATTCCATCATCAATATTTGCCTGATGAAGTTAGATATGAAAATGGTGCTTTTGATAATGGTGTTATAGAGAG
>ERZ651768.3098-NODE-3098-length-11260-cov-5.765448_pt1 | contig 11260 bp, 7 predicted proteins | sample MGYA00514754_ERZ651768 | MGnify/ENA metagenome assembly ERZ651768 | reverse complement strand
GCCCAGTCATTCCCTGTAGTGCAGTCATGTATATCTGATCCACATGAGGAAGTTCCTCACGGTCCACCTTGATTGCAATGAAGTGTTTATTCATTAAAACGGCAACTTCTTCATCCTCGAACGATTCACGTTCCATCACATGGCACCAGTGGCAGGTAGAGTAACCAATAGACAGAAAAACAGGACGGTTTAATTTTCTTGCAGCATCAAAGGCTTCATTACCCCATGGGTACCACCAGATTGGATTGTTCCGATGCTGCTGTAGATAGGGGCTTTTTTCATGAACAAGACGATTGTATCCGTTTAGTTTTTCAGAGGCATGGCTTAATTCGAGGCACAAAACTGCAGAAACTGGCAGAATGAGGAGATACAGTCTGATCATTTTCGGTTAAATATTAAGATTAAGATACGAAATCAAATCCAGATGTTAGAACTCCTTTTGAGCGTTCTAGTGAACATCCCCCCTCTCTTGTTGGTCTAATCGATAACTTAGTCTACATTTAATTGGATCTGCACAGCACCAGATTTGTCTTAAAACAAAGAACTACTTTATTTGCCAAATGGCAGGACATTGGTGTGGGTGGGGCCTGAGTACGTTCCTAGGTGTTTCTCACCCTGTTAGGTCAACTAATGCATCTTAATCTAGCCTGAGTAAAGTACCTCGTCAGTCAACTGGCTGACTGTAAGGCCCGTGCGGTCCTCCATGGACACAATGGTTTGCTTGATGCCAGGGTTCCAAGTGATAGTACAAGATCCAATTCTAATTGAATTTAACTACAAACTGCTGCAGTTAAGGTGTATCGAAGTCACCGTTTCACAATCAATCTTCTATAACCTTTGAACACTCAGTCTTATTAACAGGACCCAACGTTTGAATATGTATTCCATCGTGATTGTCCTCTGCATGGACCTAACGCCTACGTTCTCTCCAGTTTTTTTCCAGGTTCCCCACTAGCTCCGGGCTGAGGTGGCAAAAAACCTGTTCGTAAGCGTACTGAGCCATATATCTGCGGAAGCTGTCGATTGGTTCCGCACCAGCCCGAAGCGCCTTACGATTTCCCGATGCGGACACTAAACCAGAATCCGAAACGCATCTTAACGTTTGCTTGAGCTGATTCTCAATGTCCGCCCTTTTACAAACTTCGTTAACTAGCGCCGAGCTTTCCGATGAGTCAACAGGAAATTGACGGTCAAATAGGATCGCCTGGTAGGCAAGGCGGTCTCCTACCATTCTAGGGAGTCGCAAATTGGCGCAACCCGGAATGATTCCCTCCCTTCGTGCAGGAAGGTTTAGATAAGACCCGGTTTCCGCCAGCACATAATCCATCACAAGCAGAAGTTGGCACCCCCCGCCTATGGCAAAACCTTCCACAACGGCGATCCAGGGGATTTCTCTGCCCTGTTCCAACTCGTCTCCGAGCCATTCGGGACCGCTATGTCCCCTGAAGAGTTTATTGACCAGACCCAGTTCCAAACATCTAGAGGCTGGAATTTTTTCACCTTCGATAGCTAGCTGATAGGCTAATTTATAGCCAACCGCATTTGTTAATAGCCAGTTGGCTCCGCCATCGGGTACCACTCCAATGTTGCTAAATGCTGATAGCAGGTAGGCCTCTTCTGACATCAAGGTTAAATCACAGGCCATGGCAAAACTGTAGCCTATTCCAGCAGCAGGTCCGTTGACTGCAGAAATCACCGGTTTTGGCATGTTGATGATGTTCATGAAGATCGGTTTGTAGCCTTCAAGCAGTCCTTTCTCTACAGCATTGGGGTCGTTTGGTTGAGCCATGTTTTCTTTTAGATCCGCACCTGCTGAGAAGCCTTTGCCTTTGCCGGTCAAGATAACGCATCGTATGGAGTTATCTTTGTAAGCTGCATCAGTTGCCTCTCTCAGGTCCAATACCATTTGACCATTGAATGCGTTCAGACTGTCTGGACGGTTGAGAGTTATGGTTGCAATTTTATTATCTACTTCATAGATAACCGTTTCAAATTCCATTTACTTTTCTCCTTTATTCTAATATCAGTATTAAGTTTGTAGATGCAACAAGGCAGATTTTATATCATGAGACATTTCTTTCTTTTCCTTTCCAGAAGGGTGCCCTTAGATCCTTTCTAAGAATTTTACCCGATGGGTTACGAGGCATTTCTTCAATAAAGTTAATTGATTTAGGGCACTTGTAGTGGGCAATTTGATCTCTAGTGTATTCGATGATTTCCTCTTCTGTGAGTGTTGAGTTTGTTTCTAAAATGACAAATCCTTTGACACTCTCACCCCAGCTCTCATCTGGTATTCCAACCACAGCAGCATCCGCTATTTCAGGATGACTCATTAAAGCATTTTCCACTTCAGCAGGATAGATATTCTCTGCCCCAGAGATAATCATATCTTTGACTCTATCGTGAATATAGAGAAACCCATCTTCATCAAGATAACCAGCATCGCCGGTATAAAACCAATTATCAACGATTGATTCAGCAGTGGCATCCGGCCTATTCCAATAGCCCTTCATGGTACTGGCAGAGTGGATTAAAATTTCACCGATCTCTCCAACACCTAATTCTTGGTTGTCGGTGTCAACAATTTTAACCTTGATTCCTGGATAGACTTGTCCACAGGATCTGAGTTTATTCAAAGACGGATCATGGTATTCAGGCAGCATGGTGGTTCCAAGGCCCGAGGTTTCGGTCAGCCCGTAGACATGCCAAAAATCACACTGCATCACTTCCATGGCCTTCAGTAAAGTGTCTTCCGCAATGGGAGATGCCCCATAGACAACCTGTCTTACTGAGGAAAAATCGGTCTTTTTTGAATCAGGGTGTTGCAACAAAAATAGAATCAATGCCGGGACCATAAGTGCCAGTTCAATTTTTTCTGTTTCAATTAATTTAAGAATATTGCCAGGATCAGCTTCAGGGATAATGATATTTTTGCAGCCAAAAATAAAGCCCATGATGGCAATGTTGCTCCCTGCAACGTGGAATACTGGTGAGCAAACCATATTCACAGAACCTTCATGCCAATCTCTGCCCCAAGTTTGCTGGACCATTGGTGTGGCTGCCAGCAAATTTGAATTAGTCAATTGAACCCCTTTGGGGTGACCAGTGGTTCCAGAGGTATAGAGTTGGATCATATCGTCATCCATTTGACCGGCCAACATTGGATCTTTGTCTTCTTGGGCATCTCGCCACGATTCATAGCTTACCCAGTCCCCATGATTATCTTCCATGGTGATGATTCTTTGAAGGGAAGGGATTTCTTTTTCAATTTGTTCTACAAGATCGTAAAACTCAGGTCCCACAAACAGAATCTCGCTTTGTGAATCGTTTAGGATGAAAGCAACCTCTGGTGCTGCCAGTCGCCAATTGATTCCAACCAGTACGGTTCTTGACTTTAAGGAACCATAGAGCAGCTCACAATAATAGTCGGAATTCTTAGCTAGGAAGGCGACACGCGTATTAGGTTTGCATCCCTCTGCAATCAGTCCTTGAGCCACTTTATTAGCATTGCTATCGTGTTCTTTGTAGGTGGTTTCTCGGTCTAGGAATTTAAATGCGATATCATTGGATGATTGTTTAACCCTCCAACGGTAAAGGTCTGCAAGACTGTTTGTTATCGGTATGTGACTCATTTTTATACGCCAAGTTATAAATATTACACTTCCTTGAATCTTTTTTTTTAAAAAAAAGAGCTTTATTTTTCATAAAAAAACCAGTTTTCTTATATATATCAATTAGATAGACATAAATATCTAATAAATAGCGATTTTTATGATCCATTTTCTTTTGCCAACCGCTCGAACTATTGGCATTATGTCTCTTATGTATAACTACCGCGATGGCATGTTCGCGTTCGTACGTTTTAAAAAGCCAACGGCACCATCGCAGACTAGAGGGGAAAATAATGAGAAAATTGTTTAATTCAATCTTTTTTTTAGTAATAGCCATTAGCATTTCAACTGCTAATACATTTGCTGCTGAGCTAGAAGAAATTATCGTAACGGCAACTAAGAAAGAGGAGAGTCTTCAAGACGTCTCTGCCTCTGTTACTGTCCTTAGTGGTGAAGATATGCAAATTGCAGGATTTCATGATTTTGCTGGCATTTCACAATATATTCCAAACTTTGCTGTGTCTGAAAATGCTATCACAACAATTGTCTCAATGAGAGGGGTTGGAGCAGGGGCTAACCAATCATTTGAACAATCAGTGGGTTTGTTTGTTGACGGAGTCCATTTAGCTAAAGGACGTCAGTTTAGAACTGGTCTGTTTGATATTGAACGAGTTGAGGCTTTAAGAGGTCCACAAGGAGTGCTGTTTGGTAAAAATACATTATCTGGTGCTGTCAATGTTATATCAGCTAAACCTGTTATCGGTGGAGAATTTAGCGGACAAATTTCACTAGCTGCTGAAGATGAGAACGGCGCACAAATAATTGATGGTCATATAAATGTACCAGCAGGCGATAAATTTGCAGTTAGGTTATCGTTTAAAGACAGAGAAGATGATGGTTATATTGATAATCTTTATCTTGGATCAACTGGTCCTACTGCTGATGAAACATTAATGCGAATAAGTGCTGCCTGGCAACCAAGCGATGATCTAAGAATTGATATTAAACACACTGACGGCGAACACACAAGATTGGGTAGTACTGTCACACAAAATACATTCGACATGGCTATGCCACCAACCCCAACGGCTGGATTAGCCTTTATGGTTGCAAATAATTTCTTCCCTGATTTTGTTGCCAATGTTGGGGGTTATCAAGGTTATGATGATGCCAATCAAGGTGCTGCTAAAGGAGCTGCAGGAATCACTCTAGGTTTAAACCCTGTAGGTACACTGACTAACACTTCAGACACATCAATTAATATTAGTTATGACATGGCTAATGGCATGAATTTACATGCCATCATTGGTAGTGCTGAATACGACTTTGTTGATGGTATTGATGCTGATTTTGGTCCATTCCAACTAGTTTCAAGAGATGATTGGCAAACCTATGAACAGGAAAGTGTTGAAATAAGACTTAGCTCTGCAGAAGATGCTGATGTGCAATGGGTTGTCGGTGCCTATTGGGACAGTCAAGTGCAAGATATTGACCGATTAATCGATCTTGACGGAACTCTAGGTGGATTGGTGGGTGTCCTTGCTGACATGGGAATCCTTCCTTATAGAACCCTATTTACAATTCCACCAGCCCTCTTAATTGGAGCCGGTGTGGTTAACCCATTTCCTTTCCCACTTGGGGCGGGAGCAGTTCCAGGAACAGGCCCTTATGCAAACGGTAACGTTTATATGCCTGGAGCGCCTCTTTATGGCAATAACGGTTGTGAAGTTGAAGTTGCCTTTAACACTTATGCAGGAACCTCTCTTCCACCATGCACCATGCAAAGTGCTTTTGATCATTTGACAAGAATAGGTGATTGGACCCAATGGAGTGATGCAGTAGCGTTGTTTGGTCAAGTAGGATTTGACATAAATGATACGGTTGAAATGACAATGGGTGTTCGCTATGTTAGAGAACAAAAACATGTTGAAGCAAAAACTTGTTTAGGAACGTATAACACAGGAATACAAACCTGTAATGCAAGCCCATTCATTGCAGGAATTTTGGGTGGCAACTATGACACATGGGCACATGATTTTAATAATGTACCTCAAAGAGACACAGAACATTGGTTGCCGTCATTGCAAATAGAAAAGCGCATTGGCGACGATCACATGGTCTATTTTAGTTTCTCTAAAGGCTATAAGAGCGGTGGATTCAATGCTGCGGATGATCAGAATCCAATGTTTGCAAATGTAGGCGGTGCAAAAGTACCAGTTCCGAATGAACCAGATCCATCTTTTGAATACGATGATGAAACTGGATCATCATTTGAAATTGGTGGTAAACATACTTTCAATGATAATCTTCAATTAAATTGGGCTGTGGCATCTGCTACTTATAAAAATCAGCAAGTATCTACTTTCCAAGGAACCGGTTTTGTTGTTGGTAACGCCGCTTCCTCAGATGTAGACACAGTTGAAATTGATCTTATTTGGCAAGCCACTGATGAATTGAGAATTTCTTTAGCAGCTGCTTATATCGATGGTGTTTATGCTGATTTTTCAACCGCTGCATGTACTGAAGTACAGACTGCTTATTTTAGAGCGATAGCTGGTCCAGCTACTGGTTATGATCCGAAAACGATTTCAACAAGCACATTTGGACCTGATGTAACTGACCCTACAGGATTGTGTAGAATTGTTTGGAACGGAGCCGGTTTTTATGCTGGTGGTAACCAGGATTTATCAGGAGAACCATTAGGCACGGGTAATTACAATGGCTCTTTGCGTTTTGATTATGCTAAACCATTAGCTAACGGCATGGTGGTTTTTGCTGGTCTTGATTATAATTTCTTTGATGACTATAGGTACACAGGTGATTTAGACCCTATTGATGTTCAAAAAGGAAGCGCAAGAGTTAATGCAAGAGTAGGTATTAACAGAGGTAATCTAACGGCGTTAATCTACGGACGTAATCTTTCAGATGAGAATATTGCCACAGGTGGTTTTGATACCCCATTACTAGCTGGCGGACACTCTATCTATATGGGTGAAACCAGAGTTGTAGGAGCACGTGTCACCTACAAGTTCTAAGTTTTCACACAAACGATAATAAAAGGACGAGCAATTGCTCGTCCTTTTTTTTGTTACAATAATTAAAGAAAAGCAAAAGCAAATATAGGAAGCATTCTTAAGTGAAGACAAACAGGCGAGTTGGAAAATGAACCGCAGTGTAATTGTTAGCTGTGCCGTAACCGGATCAGGAGATTCAGTAGGCAAGCATCCGGCAATCCCGGTGACGCCAGAGGAAATCTCGACAGCAGCAATTGAGGCAGCAAAAGCCGGGGCTGCGATTGCTCATATCCATGTGCGGGAACCTGATACGGGTAAGCCAAGCCGCAGAGTGGAACTCTACCGCGAAGTAGTTGAGCGTATTCGCAGCAGTGATGTCGATGTCATCATTAATCTCACTACCGGTATGGGAGGGGACCTTTTCCTGGGTCCTGAAGATGAGCCGATGAACTTTGGTGATGATACTGATTGTGTTGGCATGATGGAACGAATAGAACACGTTGAGGAACTCCTACCGGAAATCTGCTCTCTCGATTGTGGCTCATTCAACTACGCTGAGGGTGATTATGTTTATATATCCTCACCCAACATGCTGGAACAGGGTGCCAGAAGGCTACAGGAAATCGGCGTCAAACCAGAGCTTGAGGTATTTGAACTTGGGCAATTGTCATTTGCAAAACACTTAATTGCACAGGGATTATTGGACAACCCACCATTGTTCCAAATTTGTCTTGGTATTCGCTGGGCGGCTGAGGCCAATACCACATCATTCAAGGCTATGGTTGAGGCATTGCCGGATGACTGTAATTGGGCAGGATTTGGTACCGGAGCCATGGAAATGCCAATGGTGGCCCAAGCCGTACTGCTGGGAGGCAATGTCCGGGTGGGACTTGAGGATAATCTCTATCTGGAAAAAGGTGTTTTTGCATCCAATGGAGAACTGGTGGAGCGGGCCTGTAATATTGTTCAACTGATGGGATGTACTGTCCAGACACCGGCTGAAGCACGGCAGACTCTTGGACTCAAGAATCCCTCATAAATGGAAACGCTGATGGAGGTATTATGATTCTGGTACAAAAAAGTGTAGCACACCCATGGATGTGCGATGTTTTAGGACATCTAACCACCCGCCACTATGTGGCAATGTTTGACGATGCAGCTTATCACTTGTTGTATGCCGTCTTTGGGTGGATCGGATCCAGCGATACAGATGACAAAATCGCATCGGTCGATGTTCGACATATTATTGATTACCGGGCAGAAGTAGCGGCTGGAGATATTCTTGAAATTCGTGCTGGTCTCACCAAAATCGGCACCAAGTCGATCACGGTTCTCTACGAGATGACTAATCTTGGGAGCAATGAGGTGGCGGCCACACTCGAATGTGTCAGTGTGATCTTTGATTTGCAAACACGTAAATCTCTTAAGATTCCCGAATCACTTCGCGAATTAGCCTCGAAACACTTAATTGAAAAAACAGACAACGAAAGTGAATAGCCAGGCACGGATTGTGATTGTCGGTGGCGGCATTATGGGAGTGTCATTGTTGTATCATTTAGCAGAAGAAGGCTGTACAGACATTCTGCTGATTGAGAAAGGTGAACTTACCTCCGGCTCCACTTGGCATGCAGCAGGACAATGCCCCAGCATGGTAGGCAACTACAACCTTGCAAAAATTCACAATTACGGCAATTGGCTGTATTCACGATTGGAAGAACTGACGGGCCAGTATGTCAGTTGGCACCCTTCGGGTGGAATCAGGCTGGCTTTAACACAAGATGATCTTGATTGGTTTCATTATATGAAGGGAATCGCTAGCAATATAGGTTTTCGTCTAGAAATAATTGATAGCAACAAGATCAAAGAAATTAATCCTTTTATCAACACAGAAGGAGTAATCGCTGGTGCCTGGACTCTCGACGACGGTCATGCAGATCCAGCAGGACTGACCAATGCTATGGCTCATGGTGCAAAAAAGATGGGGGCCAGTATTCAGCGGCATAATCGGGTTCTTGATATCAAACCAATGAGCTCTGGTGAGTGGCAAGTGATTACCGAAAAAGGAAACATTATTGCCGAAACTGTGGTCAATGCGGCGGGTTGCTATGCTAGAAGAATAGCCCAAATGGTTGGAAGAGATTATCCAATTGTCAACGTACAACACCACTACATTGTGACAGATGTTATAGAAGAATTTTCCCAACGTGATGAAGAAATCCAGGTAGTAAGAGACCCCCGAGCTTCTTCTTATCTCAGACAAGAGCAACAATCGGGTCTAATAGGTATTTATGAAAGAGAAGGCATAACCGAAGCTTGGGCACCCGAAGGACTTCCTCCTTGGGAATCAGACAGTGAGCTTTTCTCAGAAGATCTAGATCGGTTAATGCCATGGCTTCAGTATGCAATGGAACGAATACCGATTTTTGAAGACGCGGGAATCAAGCGAGTTGTTTGCGGTGCTATCGCTCACACTCCCGATGGATACCCTCTGCTGGGTCCAGTGTCCGGTTTGAAGAATTTTTGGAACTGTTGTGGCGCGTCGTTTGGAATTGCTCAGGGTGCTGGCATTGGAAAATATCTAACTCAATGGATGTTGTATGGGGATTCAGAAATTAATATGACAGGTTTTGATTCAAGACGATACGGCAATTACGCAGATAAAGCCTATATGAAGGAAACAGGGTTTCAAGATTATAAAATGACCTATATTACACCAATGCCGGGTGAAGAATTACCGGCAGGTAGATCTCAAAGATTAAGCCCATTGCATAGCAAACTGAAAAGTAAGGGCTGTGTCTATACTGAAACCTTTGGATGGGAACGACCAAAATGGTTTTCATTAGATGATCGAAAAGAAAATTACAGTCGCCGTCATAATAACGTTTTTGATGTGGTTCGTGATGAGTGTCATGCTGTCCGTGAACGTGTTGGCATTCTAGATTTAACTGGTTTTGCTAAATACGAGGTTACCGGCACTAATGCAGAAGCTTATTTGAATCGAATCTTTGCCAATAATATACCTGTAAAAAAAGGCGGTATTGTCCTAGCTCATATTTTATCGGACGCAGGGAGGATAAACGCAGAAATGACAATCACTCGTATGGGAGAAAATCAATTTTATTTACTTTCTGCAGCGGGGGCAGAGATTCGTGATCTAGATTATCTTAGTCAGTCTATGACTGCGGAAGAGCATGTTGAAATTGTAAATGTCACTGATAATCGAGGAGTACTGGTACTTGCTGGCCCAAAAGCTCGCGAAGTAATGATGAAAGTTACTGAAGAAAAGCTTGATAATGATTCGTTTCCTTGGCTGACAGGAAAAGAAATAAGCATTGCAGGATGCTCAACTCGAGCATTGCGAATCAATTATGTGGGTGAGTTAGGCTGGGAGTTGCACCCCCCAATCGAGCATTTGGAAACAATTTATGATGCCTTATGGGAGGCCGGAGTGGAATTTGGAATCGCTGATTTTGGCCTTTATGCTGTGGATAGCCTTAGAATGGAGAAAGCATATCGCCATTGGGGAGGTGAATTGACCAATGAGGTAACCATGATTGACGCCGATATGGAGCGTTTTATTAAACTAGACAAAAACAACTTTATAGGCAAAGAAGCAACTCTTCGCCAACAACAGGAAGAGCGTCTTTTTCAACTGGTGTATTTCGAGATTGAGGCCACTGATTCGGACGTTCATGGCGGCGAACCCATTTTTATCTCAGACAAGTGCATCGGCATAACCACCTCAGGAGGTTACGGCCATTTCACACAAAAAAGTCTTGGTTTTGGTTATGTGGATCCAGTTAATTCCAAACCCGGTACTGCATTGGATATAGACCTACTTGGCGAGCGCTGCAGGGCTACCGTGTTAAACGATCCTATATACGATCCAGCCAATGAACGATTGAAGGCATAAATTAAACAATGTCGGAGATCAGAAAGTTCAAAATAGAGGTCACCAAGGAGACATTGGATGATTTAAAACAACGCCTGTCAATAACGCGTTGGCCAAACAAAGAAACCCCTGAAGATTGGAGCCAAGGAATTCCACTGGGGTATATGAAAGAGCTTTGCGATTATTGGCAACACGAGTACGATTGGCGTGCTCGCGAAGAACGGCTCAACCGATTTCCACAATTTATCACAGAAATTGATGGGGTGGATATTCACTTTATTCACCTGCCTTCGGCACACGAGAATGCACGGCCCTTAATCATAACCCACGGTTGGCCCGGATCTGTTGTTGAATTTCTCAAGGTCATCGAGCCTTTGGCGGATCCAACCGCACATGGTGGCAATACCGAAGATGCATTTCATGTTGTGGTGCCATCATTACCTGGATACGGGTTTTCAGGAAAGCCCGAAGTCACCGGTTGGGGTATAGAAAAGATTGCTGATGTCTGGGGTGCATTGATGGCACGTCTTGGATACGATCACTATTTTGCTCAGGGAGGCGATTGGGGGGCAATGGTGACCACCCATATTGGTTTGCAGGATAAAGAGCACTGTGATGCGATACACCTAAATATGCCAGTTGTCATACCGGATCCAACTACCATGGCAGAGCTGACACCATCTGAACAGGCATCCCTTATGTCAATGAAGTTTTATCAGGATTGGGATTCTGGCTATTCCAAA
>ERZ651768.3097-NODE-3097-length-11262-cov-2.629325_pt1 | contig 11262 bp, 9 predicted proteins | sample MGYA00514754_ERZ651768 | MGnify/ENA metagenome assembly ERZ651768 | reverse complement strand
TTCGGAAGAGATGGTATCGCAAAAGGGGCTTCAAAAAATTTAATGATTGTTGATCATTCTTCCATCCATCCTGAACATACCCGAGAGATGGCAAAAAAACTAACAAATGAAACAGGCGCTAGCTGGGTGGATTGTCCGGTTTCAGGTGGCCGTTATGGCGCTCGTGACGGTACACTTGTAATGATGGCGGGTGGCAAAAAAAAAGACATAGAGCGACTACGTCCAATAGTAACCGCCACATCACAGCGTCTAACCCATATGGGGCCTGTGGGTTGTGGGCAAGCGACTAAACTCGTAAATCAAGCGGTGATCGGTGCAGAAATCGCTGTTCTGGCAGAAATGTTCGGGTTCGCTAATCGTTATGGCGTAAAGGTAAAAGAAATCCCGGATGCCCTTGCCGGTGGATGGGCCGACTCCACAGTATTACAAGACCACGCCCGGCGCATGATTCGAGCAGACTATTGGGAAACTGCACCAGGCAATACTGTCAAAGATCTAAATACGGTTTGTGAGATGGGTAGGACCACCGGTTCACCCATGCCAATCGCAGCATTAACGACCGAACTCTATCGCTACCTCGGTGCACAAGGCCATGCCAGTAAAGGACAAATTGGACTCATGCATCTTTATGTCCAGGAAGCTTTAGATAAATAGAAACAAACACTATCAGGAAGAATCCAATGGCAAAACGAAAGAAAAAATTGAAAGACCTACGCAGTCAGCGTTGGTACGGCCCCGAGGATATGAGAGCCTCCAGCCACCGTGCACGTTCCCGGCAAATGGGTTATTCCACAGCAGATTTTGCGGGTAAACCTCGCATCGGAATTATTAATACTTGGAGCGACATGAATACGTGTCACTCTCATTTTAAGCAAAGGGTTGAGGAAATAAAGCGAGGTGTTTACGAGGCGGGTGGGTTCCCGATAGAACTACCAGCCATGTCGTTGGGTGAAATCATGGTAAAGCCCTCGACGATGCTTTATCGAAATTTTCTAGCAATGGAAGCAGAGGAATTAATTCGCTGCCACCCCGTTGACGGTGTGGTCCTTATGGGAGGTTGCGATAAGACGACGCCTGCGCTCTTGATGGCAAGCTTCACCATGGACCTCCCTGCTATCTATATGCCCGCCGGCCCAATGCTACGTGGATATTATGCCGGTGAAACGCTAGGTAGTGGCACGGACGTACTTCGCTATTGGGCAGACCGACGCGCAGGTTTAATCGACCAAGAAACTTTCGAAAACGTTATCGGAGGGTTGTCGCGATCAGCTGGTACATGCATGGTAATGGGAACGGCAGCCACGATGATGTCGCTCGCTGAGACACTTGGAATGGCGCTACCAGGTTCTTCTTCTATCCCCGCCGTAGACTCAAGTCATGCCCTAATGGCAACGGCAACCGGACGGCGGATTGTAGACATGGTATGGGAAGACTTAAGACCTTCTCTCATTATTACGGAAGCATCTTTCGATAACGCTACTGTTATCGACATGGCACTCGGAGGGTCCACAAATGCAATGATCCATCTTATTGCTGTCGCGGGTCGCGCAGGCATAAAACTGGATCTTGATCGCTTCGATACTATCTCACGTAAAACACCGGTACTTGCTAATATCAAGCCCTCGGGTAAATATTTAATGGAAGATTTTTATTATGCGGGAGGCCTTCGCGGCCTCATGATCCGATTGAAGGAGCGGCTAGACCTGACTGCTAAGACTGTTACCGGAGGAACTTTAGGTGATTCCATACAAGGAACAACAATTTATAATGACGATGTAATATTGCCTCTCGACACGCCACTTTACCATGAAGGAGGAACCGCCATATTGCGAGGCAATCTGGCACCAGATGGCTGTGTAATCAAGCAAACAGCTGCTGATCCAAAATTTTACCAACACCATGGTAAAGCTATTGTTTTTAAAGACTATGTTGATCTATCGGCACGTATTGACGATCCAAACCTAGATGTAGATGAGAACTCAGTTCTTGTTTTGCAGAATGCCGGACCAATCGGAGCACCAGGCATGCCAGAGTGGGGTATGCTCCCAATTCCCAAAAAACTTCTTAAAAGAGGAGTAAGGGATATGGTCCGTATTTCCGATTGTCGCATGAGCGGTACAGCTTACGGTACGTGTATTTTGCATGTCTCACCTGAAGCCGCCGTGGGAGGACCATTAGCACTCGTCCAAGATGGCGATATCATTAAACTTGATGTCCCTAATCGAACCCTTAACATGGATGTTTCTAAAGCAGAATTAAATCGACGAAAACGCAAATGGTCTCCGCCACCATATCCAGCAAGTCGTGGTTATACAGCTTTATTCGCAAAACATGTAACCCAGGCACACGAGGGCTGCGATTTTGATTTTCTTCACGCTGGTGAACCGACACCTGAGCCGTTGATTTTTTGAGGCGAGAAAAAAATAGGCTTGTCTTATCTTTTCATTATCGTAGAAGAAATCGCATGTAACTTATTAATTCACTTACAATTACGAGGATATTATGGCTGGCAAGACAATAAAATATGGGACCCGTGATGGCGAAGAATTTGATGGCTACCTTACTAAACCGGGCATCGATGACCCACTCCCCGGTATCGTCATAATTACGGCCATCTTCGGTACTGATGAAGACATGATTCAATTGAGCGATGGATGGGCGTCAGATGGATTTATTGTTTCAGTTCCGGATATTTTTTGGCGAGTTCTGCCGGGTCCTACGGCTGACCACGCTGTTGGACGTGATCGCATGGGAAAATTTGACGTAGAACAAGGTATGAAAGACATAGAAGATGTTGTTGCCGATCTTAAAAACCGTCCTGAATGCAATGGAAAAGTAGGCATGCTAGGCTTTTGTTTTGGTGGCCGTTATGTTCACTTAAGTGCTGCACGTCTTGGGATTGATGCGGGGGCCGCCTTTCATGGAACAGCTATCGGTAAAAACCTTGAAGAAACCAATAAAATAACCTGTCCCATGAGCCTTCACTTTGGTGGAAATGACCCCGTCGTACCGATGGAAGAAGTGAATTCGATTAAGACCGCATACGCCGGCAAGACAAATGTTGATATTGTTGTATACGAAGGTGCAAGTCACAGTTTTTCCATGCCAAGCAACCAAGGATATGACGCTGACGTAGCAAAGACCTCCAGAGATGCAGCACTAGCCCTATTCCGCTCAATGTAAAAAATAGATCGTTAATCGAGATCTAAATTGAAATAATCAACTGCATTTGTGCGTCCAATCTTTAACCTTTCCTCATCGTTAATGACCGGTGTCGCATCAAACCACTCGCATGCGTCCTCCATGGTTTCAAATGGGTAATCAGCAGAAAAAAACATGCGGTCGATGCCAACGACATCTAAAGCACACCTAAAGGCGGGATCACAAAAGTGACCGCTGGTCGTAATCATGAAATTATCCAGAAAATAGTCTCCGAGAGGCCGCTTTCCTCGGTATTCTCTTCGAGAAAATCGCATACGCGCGTCTATGCGCCACAAGTCATAGGGAATGTGCTCACCCAAATGCCCTATGAATATTTTTAAGTTCGGATAGTCATCAAACATTCCCGAACCACACATTCGGAGCGAATGGATTGATGTTTCTACCGCAAATCCCCAAGGTGAACTTTTTAACCAGGGATGGCCGTCGTAAATTGGTGCACGAGACGGGATTTGCATCCGGGGGTGAAGGTAAAATGGGACATCGAGTTCTGAAACCGTTGCCCAAAAAGAGCGATACTCGGGAATATCGTAGTATATGGCAGAATCTGGAACATCTTTCTGAGTAAACCCATTTACCATGGCACCCTTAAAACCCATCTCGTTGACACAGCGCCTAAGCTCCTCGGAAGCAGCATCTGGATCTTGCATAGGGAGCGCAGCAAAAGCAGCATAATGTTTTGGATGTTTTGAAACGGCGTCGGCCATGGCGTCGTTTGCTTTTTTGGAAACCTCTATTGCTTCTTTGGTATCCAAAATAGCCTGCACACCCGGCGCATTATTTGAGAGAATCGCGAGTTCAATCCCATTCTTGTCCATTAATTCGAGACGCTCGTCACCCAAATCCAAAATTTGCCGCTCGAACTCATCCCATTTTCCGGAATCACCAGCAAAATTTCGGGTCTCCCCAAGTGTCTCGGCAATCGCCATATGTTCTTCAAATACGATTTTACCCTGCATGATCTTCATTCTCCTCAAGACTTTATTTTTATTCCTATAATTCGTTACGGAGATGTCTTCCGTAAACAATTAAGCTAAATGTACACAATCTTTCAGCAAATCAAAGATTTAGATTTTTGCTATTTCGAAGTGCTGTTTGCACGCTGACTTCTAGTGCACTCAAAAACCGCGAGCGATCTTGCCTGTTAAAAGGACTTGGACCGCCGCTAATCTCGCCTGTTTCTCGGAGATTAGCCATTAGATCGCGTGTTCCCTGGACAGGTCCAATATTGGTTTCGTTCAAGGTATCTCCATTTGGTTTCAACGCAACGGCACCAGACTTGATGCAATCAGCTGCTAGCGGAATATCCGCGGTTACAACTATATCATCAGATCCTATATGGTCTGCTATCCAACGGTCGGCCGCATCCATACCTGGCGAGACAATAACCAATTCAATTCGTTTGTCATTGACTGGGCGTATACCGCCGTCGCTTACAATATACAGCTTAAGGTCATGGCGTCGCGCAACTTTAATACATTCATCCCTTACCGGACATCCATCAGCATCAACATATATATCAACCACCATTTAGTCCCACGTTCTTTCAAACGCCGCGCCACCTTCCTTATCCGGCCAATTTGGGTTCTGTCGCCCTTCCAGGTCATCGAGCATGTCGTGGACCCGCTGGATATGTTCATCTTTAGGGTACATCCTGAACATCAATGACTGGGTCCGCATTGGATCACCTGAGTAATATTGTTCATATAGACGTTGTCGACCCGCAAAACTGGAAAGAGCCGCATCATAAGCCAAACGATTGAGCTTTATACGTTTGGACGAGCCTGCGTTAATAGATTGAAAATATTTCTCTACATCCTTCTTCGCTCCACCAGCCAATTCGGCAAATGATGGCACACCTACCAAGCCACCGGCGCCGAGTGTATTAATTATCTCACATTGGCGGTTGTAGAATTTCCAAAACATACTCTGCCAAAGAGAGATATGACGCATTGCAGGCGAAAAGGTGCCGAACTTGGTTTCGTGTGCTTCTGCTTCTGCACCAATTCGGCAAGTTCGGGCAAACTCGGCGATGGAGATAGTCTCCGCCAACATAACTTGCACCGGGTTATGTTCATCGATTTTAGTGGATTGTGCAATAGCAAGAGCCAGCGCCATCATAAACTCAGCCTTGGAGGCTGCGCGTACGACGGATTGATGCAATGCATGCGGGCCTGCTCCTGTTTGGCCTCGAATTACCGCCTCAGCCTCCTTATCTCTAAACAAGAAAACACGTTCCCATGGGACCAATACGTCGTCAAAAACGGCAATGCCGTCAGATTCATCATAACGAAGCGACAAGGGCCCATCCATGGGTGAAGCTGCATCAAAATGTGCTACGGGTGGTCGACAAATGAACTTCAACCCTGGAGTAGAAGTCGGAATTGCAAAACCAAAGGCATAGTCCGTTGTTTTATGGGTTTCAGTTGTATGCCACGTGACCGCGGCAGGCATCACGACGATCTCATTGGCAAGCGCACAGAGGGTAGCAACCATCCGTGCACCGCGGACGATAATACCGGCATCGGTTTCCTTGACGATTTGTGCTACAATCTCGGATTCTTGAAGGTGAGCCGGTTTTGAACGGTCAACCTGCGGATTGACCAGCACGTGGGTCATTGTGCTGTCATTTTCCCGAACATATTCATAAAAGTTTTGGATGTTATCGCTTCCGTTAAAGGATGGTCGATCAAACACCTCTGCAGCAGCAGCCCAGGCGGCTACCATTACATTTTTATAATCAGGGCTACGCCCCAGCATACCGCACGTGGCATCCATCCATACTTTCATGGCGTCGCCTCTAGCCTTCACATCCTTCATTGATCTTGGTTGTATGTGGCTCATGCCTACTTTATCGCCGCTCGAGGGAGACGAATAAGTCAGGGTGTCCGTCAAGTCAGGATCATGTTGCATCTGCAAAAGTTCCGCCATGGTTTCCGCTGCACCAATAAATCTATAATCCTTGGTGACATCTTTGATGCGTTCACCATCTATGTAAATTTCCCGATCATCCTGAAGGGAAGACATATATTTTTTGGCATTTGTTACAGGCATTCAAATGTACTCCAGCATATTAATTAGCGGCCATGAGTTAATCATTTTCAAGTTCCAATACAACGAAAGACCAAGTATGTTTTCACTAGGTGAAATGTGGCGTTCCTGCAACCATGCCCGAATCAAAAATAGCTAAAGTTAAAACTATCCGCTCCCTTGAGCGGGGGTTGAACGTTATGAGTATTCTGCAGGAGATCGGCCCGGCCAGTCTGAAGGAGATATTTCAAAATTCGGGCCTAGCTCGGCCAACACTCCTTCGCATCCTACGCACGCTTGAGGGCAATGGTCTTATTCGCCGTGGCATTGGCGACAAACTCTACCGCAATAGTTTTCGCCTTGAAAAAATGATCGCCAAACTGGACGAAAGTGATCGTCTCGCGGAGATCGCCGCACCGGTAATCGACAGGCTCTGCCGGAAGATTTCCTGGCCATCTGATTTAGCTGTGCTGAGTGAGAAGGGTCCTTACATGACCCTCAAGGAAACCAGTCGCCCCAATAGTCCATTTTTGCTCAATCATGACCAAATTGGCCACAAGGTAAACCTTACTCTCTCGGCAGTTGGACGTGCCTACCTTGCGAACTGCGGTAAAAACGAATTGGAAAAATTGATCGCGCAATTACAAGCTACCGGGTTACCAGAGAATCAAATTCTGCCCAACCGAGAAAAATTTGATGCTATATTAGAAAAAATTCGTCAGCAGGGTTACGCTGTCCGGGACCCCAGTTTTGGTGGCGGACAGTCGCCTTTTCGTTCACAATACGATGATGGACTGGAAGCCATCGCAGTAGCGCTCCCCTATGACGGCCTGGTTATAGGATGTTTAACGATTGCATGGATACGGCAGGCCGCAAGCGTTGAAATGATAACTCAGGAATACTTAAAATCCCTTCAGTCAACGGCCAACGAAATCATCGAGGCGTACCAAGCTTCATGTTTGGATTAAAGCCACCCTTACCTTCCTAAGCATCAAAACAAGAACTACTTGTACATTTATTGAAGAAAAATATTTTGTAAGCGCAGATTTAGACTGATCCCGTATGACCTAACCAAGTCGGTAACAACACATGTTATCGCTCACCGTGATTATGTCCTCGGCTCATGTAATTTTCCATCATAAACGGTTTTATTTATTACTCAGACCACATCAAGTGGCTTCGTGTTCTTGCCTTCACGGTAAGTCAGATAACTTGAGCTCGCAAATATCACTGCTCCCCCGCAAATCGTCCATATGGTGGGTATTTCTGCAAAAATATAGAAACCAAATACGCTAGCCCAAATGAGTTTTGTAAAATCAAAAGGCATTACGAGTGTAGCATCGGCGAGTTTTAAAGATTGGACAAAAAGGAGTTGTCCAACCGTACCAACAGCGGACAGGACAAATAACCAAAAATACTGTTCTGCATTAGGCCACTCCCAAACAAAGATTGCGGGAGGAAAAGTAAAAATAGCTAAAAAGAACAGGCCGTAGATTGTGATAGTCACTGAAGACTCTGTTTGCGACATGTGTTTAATAATAATGATAGCGACGGCCCAAGTAAGTGCTGAGATCAAGGCGTACAACGCCCCAATATCGATGATTTCTATGCCGGGCCTTAATATAATCATTGCCCCAGAGAAACCGATAACCAAGCTTGCTATTCGACGTGGCCCAATTCTTTCTTTCAAAAATATAACAGCCATGAGAGCGACGAATAACGGGACAGTAAATGTCAGTGCAGAAACTTCGGACAACGGCAACAACCCTAAAGAAAGGAAGTATGTGAGCATCGCAATGGCATTAAACACGCCCCTTAAAGCCATCTGTCCAATTCTCTGGGTCTTTAAGGGTGCAGTTCCAACCCTCAGTAAAAACGGTATGAACATGCAGAGCCCTATCACATTTCTGCAAAAAGCCACTTGGAATGGATGCATACCTTCCGATACAAATCGAACGAGGGTCGCCATAGTTGTCATTAAAGCGGCGGCGAGAAGCATAAAAGCTATCCCCCGTAAGTTTCCAGATAGAAGATTAGTAATTCGAGACACGAGCTGTAATACAGGTTTATTGTAAAATGCGATAACTATAGCCCGGCAACATCTATTAGTGTTGTACCTGTCTCTCTTTGAAGTTGGTGGTGATCTTCGACTGCTTTTTGAAGCTCTGGAGAAACTGTTAATTCCCTATCAAACTCATCTTTTTCCCGAAGTGGCCAAAACCATCTATTTAAATTGGGATGCAGACGTTCCAATGGATATCCGCAGCGGACGAGACGATTTACGTAGATAATCCATGCTACATCCAAAACCGTAATACTTTCCCCCAATAAATAGTTAGATACGTCAAGCTTCTGATCTAATTCCTCAAATGCTACTCGGAAGCGATTTGCTGAAATTCTCACAGCGTCGTCGGTAATGCCGATATCAGCAGCTGTCTCCCAGAATTCCAATTCACGGTCCTTATGCTTATCTACCTGTCCTTGGATCCTTCCTGACCCAAAATCCCTATACTTTTGAAGGGTCTCTGCAGAGCGTGGCACCCTCCCTCTTGGTTGGGTAAAGCGAAAACTAATCGTACGTAAATCCAGATGCAGGTCATCTTCGTGGTGTAAAAGGTTTGTGATTTCCGTTGCCATTTCTTTTGGAATTAAATTATGGTCTGGAAACCTTTCGTCTAAAACCGTGATGATGTCGTTACTTTCGATGTGTACCTCACCGTTAATTATTAATGTGGGGACAAGCCCTCGTGGATTGATGCCCAGATAATATTTGGTATAATTTTCACCATTTCCTAAATCTATCTCATGCGGTTCCCACTCGATCCCCTTCAGGTTGAGGCAAACACGTGTTTTCTGTGAACAAGAAGAACCATGAAAATGAAATAAATGAACGCCCTTCCAATCCAGCACTTCACGTGTCAGAACGTCGCCGTCAAAAAGTTGTACCATCGCATATCCTTTGGGTGCTTTGTACGCACCGTTATCTCACGTGAGGTTTGAAATCAATTAGTAGGCTAATGGTGGCAGTAATCTACCTTCATCAATTATTTGTTGGTCATCTAGCCAAATATTGCAATGGCGCATAGGTAAATCGAAGTGCCCCCTAGTGAAGCGGTTGGCGAATTCATTGGCACCTGTAGAGAGCAAAAAGCTTCCGGCAAGAGCGCGTAATTCTGTTCCGTTAATTTGATCTTTATCGAACATAACAAGGGAATCCCACCGGGCAGCTGGGTTCATCCCCCATCCAACGTGTGAAACAGCGTATGCATTTTGATCGTTAAATGCTTCGTAGTACTCACGCATTAGTTGCGCGTCTAGACCGTTACCATCAATCTTGACCACAAAATCATTTTTAAAAGTCAAGGTGATTGGTGTTTCTAGATAGCGCTTAAAGGTAAGATTAACATCGCCCCTATCCAAGACGACAGTGCCGTTGGTACTGTTAGCCTTTGGAAAACACAGACACAGGCCGGCAGGCCAGTAACCTACTTTACCGGGACCTTCGACATACCCAGCACCCCCACGTCCGGATGCATCCGTTACATCAATTTCTAAACTCGTTCCAACAGCTGATGTAACACGCATTATTTTAGCATCGCTCAACATTTTTAAACCACGATCAATATTGGGTTTTAGAGCGGGGTTGGGCATACAACGTTCGAGAATTTCCGGGTGTTCATTGGAAATCATCATTAACCGGGTACCCCCGGCTAAGATTGCCGGTAACTCCGGTGCGTGGAGCATTCCTTCTACCGTGCAATCGACAACCATTTTGGTAGTAGAAAGCGCTGATATGACCTGTTCAATACCCTGTACTGCAGGCGTTGCACCCGTCGATCTCATTGGAACAGGGTCTTGTAACGGAGGTGTGGGTAACTTTACGTGAAATAGTTTTGCACCTATTTGCAAAAGAGCTAACTCGGAGAGTTTAACCAGTACTTCCCGAGACTGGGTCTCGGATAGAACAGCAACAACGTCCCCCTCTTCCGCACCGCTAAGCTTAAAAGTCTCTACGAAGCACTTGATCCATTTGGCTTCAATGGGCACCGTCAAGTCAATGTATCTCCTCCGGGATAACTTCCGGTGGCATGAATACTTTTACTGGCGGCAGGTCCCCTATATAAGGCTCGACCTCTACCAAAGCGGTCATTGCCGACGGTCCTTGTGCTAACTTTGAAGTTCCCTTATCCAGCGTCAGAACATTTGGATTTCCATGGACGTCCAGGCTGCCCGACTCTCCGGGGTTTAGAGGGTCGTACCACGCGCCAGTGGACAACTGTACGACACCTCGCATCACATCATCAGACAGCTGTGCGCCGGCGAGACAGGCGCCACGGTCATTGTAAAGCCTGACGATATCACCGTGAGCAATTCCTCTGTCCGCAGCATCCTGCGGATTAATTGTTGCGGGTTCCCTATCTTTTATTTTGTGATCCTGACTATATCCGCCATTATCGTATTGGCTATGCAATCTCGTCTGGGGCTGGTTTGTGATGAGGTGGAGCGGATATTTATCCGCCTTCTGAGCTCCCAACCACTCCAACGGTTCCTGCCAAATGGGATGGCCCGGGCAATCTTCGTATCCGAACCCTGCAATCTTGGACGAATAAATTTCAATTTTTCCCGAGGGGGTAGATAGAGGATTATCGGAAGGGTTGGAACGAAACAATCCAAGAAATGGCTTCGGCTCAGACTCTGGAAATTTAAACGACCCTCTTGCCCATAGCTCTTCTAAAGTTGGAACGTCTTCAACAAATTCTGCTGCACCTTGGCGAAAGCGATGGTAAAGATGCTCAAGCCAGTCTCTCTCTTGACGATTTTCCGTAAATTCCTGTTCCGAACCCAACCTCTCTGAAAGAGACGAAAATATTTCATAGTCCGTTCGTGATTGCCCTGGTGGTTCCGCAGCTTTATGCATAGCAAATACGTAACTGTCGGTCCGCCCAGCGCCAATGTCGTTGCGCTCAAAGGTTGTCGCAACAGGCAGCACAATATCAGCGTGTCGCGCGTTCG
>ERZ651768.3092-NODE-3092-length-11274-cov-3.857551_pt1 | contig 11274 bp, 10 predicted proteins | sample MGYA00514754_ERZ651768 | MGnify/ENA metagenome assembly ERZ651768 | reverse complement strand
GATCTTTCGTACAACTTATGATGCTGGGAAATTTATTTGTCTCGACAACCGTATTGTCACCAAACGATATGGCCAGGTCTTTTCTAGATCCTTACCTGTTGAAATGACAACTTTTTCTGAGATGGATTCGATCCGATAATCTTTTTTTCTGTCGTTTGATTAAAATCAAACAAAATCATAGATTCGTAGATGAAAATACTACGTATTTCTACCCGTTCATATTCTTATCGAGATTTCGCTCATCTTTTTGATGGGCCTGTCTGCGTCACTCTGACGAAAAACTCCCTTCATAATCTCAAACAGTCACATAAGCGTCTTCTCGCAAAAATAAATACAGGCGAAACGATCTATGGGGTCAATACCGGATTCGGGAATTTGAGTAATATTAAGATAGATCCTAAAGACCAAAAAGATCTTCAACTCAATTTAGTGCGAAGTCATGCTTCCGGTGTAGGTAATCCTCTTGAACCTGGATTAATTCGTACTATTTTTGTTCTAAAACTCCTGACATATGTAAAAGGATATAGTGGTATTAGGCCAGCCGTAGCAGAAAAAATTGTCCAATTTTTAAATCATGATATTCTCCCCGTCATTCCTGAAAAAGGCTCTGTAGGAGCCAGTGGTGACCTAGCGCCCTTGGGACACATGGCTCTAGCTCTCATTGGCGAAGGTAAAGTGTTTTACAACGGAAAGGAAATAACAACAAAAACGGCACTTTCAAAAGCCAATATAAAACCTTTAGTATTACAACAAAAGGAAGGCTTGAGTCTTATTAATGGCACACAGGTTTCCACAGCTCTGGCCATTAAGTCATTATTGGATGGAGATTTATTATTAAAAACAGCAGATATTGCAGGAGCACTTTCTGTTGAGAATAGCTTTGCTAGTCGAAAAGTGTTTCAAAAGAAAATTCATGCATTAAAAAATCATCCCGGACAGCAATCTGTAGCTAGCAATGTGTATAAGCTTTTAAATGGAAGCAAGATCGTAAAATCTCATTCGAATTGCGGTATTGTTCAGGATCCATACAGTTTTCGCTGTATTCCTCATATTCACGGGGCTTCCAGGGATGGATTTACTCGGGCAGCAAATATGATCGATAATGAGATCAATAGTGTCAGTGATAATCCAATAGTTTTAGAAAATGGTGATATAGTCAATTCCGGCCATTTTCATGGAGAACATCTTGCACAGGCAATGGACTTTCTGGGAATCTCATTTTGTGAATTGGGTGCTGTTTCTGAAAGACGTACTCATTTTTTTATGAAAGGTGTGGAAGGCAAATTTCATCTCTTTGTGACCAAATCACCTGGTGTTGAATCTGGCTATATGATCGCCCATGTAACTGCGTCTGCTTTGGTATCAGAAAATAAGACCTTGGCACATCCAGCCAGCGTGGATTCACTTCCAACATCTGGTGGACTGGAAGATCTTGTGAGTATGGCACCTTGGGCTGGACAAAAACTATTGCAAATTCAACATAATTTACGGCACATTCTTGCGGTGGAATTACTTGTAGCGGGTGCTGCAAATCAAATTGCATCTCCAAATCTTACATCAGGGAAAGGAACATTACCTATCCTGAATATTCTTAAATCTTTGTGTAAGTATCATAATGGGGATCGTACTCTTTCTGGAGAAATAGAATCAATTGCGAAAAAAATTAAAAGTGGCGAATTTGTACACGCCGTAACTAAAAATATTATTTTGGAGTAACTGTGAAAAATCGCCCCCCTTTTAAACAAGGCCTGACATTTGATGATGTTCTTCTTGTTCCGCAGGCATCTACTGTTCTACCGCGGGACGTAGAACTTCAAACTCGATTAACCAGAGACATCACCCTGAATATCCCCATTTTAAGCGCTGCCATGGATACGGTAACCGAAAGTGAAATGGCGATTGCCTTGGCACGAGCGGGTGGGTTGGGTATCATTCATAAAAATTTAACTATCGAAGATCAGGCAACAATTGTTGACCGTGTTAAGAGATCTGAAAGTGGAATGATCTTAAATCCTGTTACTATCAGCGCTGGTTCTTCGATTGGGGGAGCTAAAAAGATCATGGCTCAATTTAAAATCAGTGGGCTCCCAGTCGTGGATGATGACCGCTTGGTTGGGATATTAACTAATCGAGATATCAGGTTCGAAACAGATAATTCCCTTAAAGTCTCTGACAGAATGACGTCGGAAAACCTTATTACTGTCCCCACTGGAACTTCTTTGGATAAATCCAAGGAGATTTTACAAGAGCACCGTATCGAAAAATTACTGGTCGTTAATAAAGATGGAAAACTTACAGGGCTTATTACAGTAAAAGATATTCAGAAAAAAGAAGATTATCCCGATGCCTGCAAAGATAGCAATGGTCGCCTCCGTGTGGGAGCTGCAATAGGTGTATCAGAAGATGCTTTTGATCGAGCGGGAGCGTTAGCGGATGTAGAAGTAGATGCAATCATTATCGATACAGCCCATGGTCATTCCCAAGGAGTACTGAATTCCATTGCACATATTAAAAAATCATATTCAGATCTTGCAGTAATTGCAGGAAATGTGGCTACAGGAGATGGGGCAAAAGCGTTGATTGATGCTGGCGTGGATGGTGTAAAAGTTGGGATTGGTGGGGGTGCAAGCTGCACAACTCGTATGATTGCTGGTGTAGGTGTTCCTCAATTAACTGCTATCATGGATGCTGTGGATATAGCGAAGGGTTTCAGTATTCCGGTTATTGCCGATGGTGGAATTCGTTATAGTGGCGATATTGCAAAGGCATTAGCTGCAGGAGCAGATTCAGTTATGCTTGGGAGCTTACTTGCTGGGATGGACGAAAGTCCTGGTGAAACAATTTTATATGAAGGACGACAATATAAATCTTATCGTGGAATGGGATCTATGGGTGCCATGCAAAAAGGTAGCGGTGATCGATATTTCCAAGAGGGTGCGGAAGCAACAAAATTGGTTCCTGAAGGGATTGAAGGAATGGTCCCCTATCGTGGTTCAGTTAGAAACACGATTCATCAATTGATTGGCGGTGTCAGATCATCAATGGGGTATTGTGGATGTAAAACGATAACAGAATTTGGAGAAAAATCAAATTTTGTTCAAATCACTGCGGCAGGAATAAAAGAAAATCACCCACATGATGTTCGAATAGTCAAGGAAGCGCCTAACTATCAGGTCTCAGATGGGTGACCAATTATCTGTCTGAGTAAAGTTTAGCTCAGAGAGTTGACGTGACGAGTAATTTGTGCCTTTCGACGTGAACCCGTATTTTTATGAATAAGATTCTTACTCACTGCTTTATCAATAATGCTTACTGCTTCACCATATGCTTTATCAGCATCGGCTTTGGTTGTCGTTGATAAAACATTTTTAATATGCGTGCGAAGACGAGACATGCTATCAATATTTCTTGCGCGTCTTTTTATATCTTGGCGTTCTCGCTTTATTTGTTGCGGATGTCTATCCATTTAGTAAAATTCCTTTAGTTTAAAGCCCGCAATATTACACTATCATGAAATTCAGAGTCAATAAACTGTTTACAATATTATGAGCATCAATTATTATAGTATTCATGTGGCAAATTTTGAGTTTATTAACTATTAATAATTCAATGCATATAAAATTTGAAAATAACCAAGTTCATGGTATTTTTTTAGTATGAAGAAGATCAAACTTTTACAATCTGTCTCACTCTTTTGGGATTTAACTGAAAAAGAACTGGGATATATAACGGAAAAAATGGTTTCGAAACATTATGATGCAGGACAAATGATCCTATTGGAAGCGTCAGAAGGAGAACAATGTTTTTTTGTAACGGAGGGCAGTGTCAAGATCACCCGATTAAGTAAGAAAGGGCGGGAGGTCATTCTTGCAATATTAAGTGATGGTGATTTTTTTGGTGAAATGTCACTCTTGGATGGTGAATTCCGTTCTGCAAATGTGGTGGCACTTGATGATACGGAAGTTTTAACATTGAACCGAAATGATTTTTTACTCGTTTTAAAAAATTATCCACAGATTGCTATCCGGCTTTTAAAGGAAATGGCACATCGTTTACGAAAAAGTGATCGTCAGATAGCTAGTTTGTCGTTAAGTGATGCTGAAAAACGAATAGCAATGTGTATCCTTCGCATCGCGGATGAGAAGGGTGTGATTAAGAAAGGTCAGGTGAGTATCCCAAAAATACCCATCCAGCAGGATATAGCTAATATGTCAGGCACATCTAGGGAAACGGTGTCACGCACATTGAAATTGTTGGTAAAAGAAGGATTTGTCCAACGAAACGGCAAAGAACTTATTATTTATGATTATAATCGATTTGTTGAGGAGTTTGATTCTTAGATGCCCAATGTATTGATTTCGGGAATCCTAGAAAATGATACGCGCTCAATTTCAAAAGCCATTACCCGAATTGAGAATAATCAACGTATCCCTGATTCTTTTTACAGTGATCTCCATGCAAGTTCATCCGGATCTATTCGGATAGGAATCACGGGTCCACCTGGGTCTGGGAAAAGCACTCTCACTAATGAATTGATCGAAACGTGCCTTTCAAAAAATAAAACCGTGGGCGTGATTGCTGTTGACCCAACAAGCCCCTTCACGGGTGGTGCCCTATTAGGCGATCGCGTCCGGATGAATAAATATTTATGGGACAACAGAGTATTTATCCGCAGTATGGGTAGTCATGGAGATTTGGGTGGCTTAGCTAGAAAAGCCCAGGAAGCAGGTGACGTATTGGCTGCTAGTGGGAAAGATTTTATTTTATTTGAAACAGTCGGTGTGGGGCAAGGTGAGCATGATGTAGCAAAGGCAGCGGACATAACGGTGGTAGTGCTAGTCCCAGAATCTGGAGATGAGATTCAACTCATGAAAGCTGGCCTTATTGAGATCGCAGATATATTTGTGATCAATAAGTCAGACCGGGATGGAGCAAATAGATTGGCATCACTCTTAAAAAATATTCTCCATAATTTTACAACTCGTGGCAAATTGGAACCACCAGTTTTCAACACAGTTGCAAATCAAGGTCACGGCATTATTGAACTATTTATGGGAATTCAGGATCATTTAAAATTAATGACTGAGAATGGCATGCTAGATGATCGTCGGTTAAGTAGATATCGAAATAGAGTGTCTGAACTTATACGTGTTAGGTTGGAAGATGCGTTCTGGACGGTAGAAAAAAGATCGCTTTTAGATCAATTAACACAAACATTAAGTTCCATTAAAACTGCACCTGTAATCCTGGCGCAACAATTATTGGATCGTCAACAAGATGAGTTCTAAACTTCCAAAAGAGATGGGGTTTCTTGATCATCTTGAAGAATTGAGATGGCGTTTTATTAAATCTCTACTGGCAATTATTATCGGCTCTGCTATTTCATTTGGATATATTGATCGGATCTTGGAAATTCTTCTTTACCCAACAAGAAATACAACAAATTCCATAAACCTCCAGGTTTTGTCGGTTCAAGGAATGTTTTTAATTAAATGGTTCATTTCCTTTATTTCCGGATTGATCATAGCACTCCCCATTTTGATCTATCAGTTTTGGAGATTTGTTGCACCGGGACTTAAAATCAATGAAAAAAAATATGCATTTCCAGTAGTTTTTTTTGCTTTCACATCATTTATGATAGGTGTCTCATTTGGGTATTTTATTCTAATTCCATTTTCATTAGAATTTTTCAGTGGTATCAGTTCGGGACATGTGGAAAATAATTTTTCTATTCAATATTATTTCAGTTTTCTCACATGGCTCATGTTAGGTTCAGGATTAATTTTTCAACTGCCAGTGGTTTCTCTTCTTTTGTCTGCCATTGGATTATTAACGCCGCCCTTCATGCGTCATTATCGTCGGCATTCTATCATAGTTATTATGGTTTTATCATCATTCATTACACCACCGGATCCAATTTCCATGTTGATTATGGCGTTTCCACTCATTTTACTTTATGAGTTAAGCATTGGCGTCTCGTGGATGGTTAATCGCAATAAAACTTGATTGTACTAAATCATCATAGATTAATTAACCCTATGCATATAGAAAAAAGAAAAATAATTTATGCATTAGGATTTCCGAAGGGTTCTCCAAATTCTTCGGTAATTTTGTCACCATCATGCATAAAGATTTGATAACATTAAAAAAGATCACTGCGCCAATACTTGATGATATAAAGATTTTCCAACAGGAGTTTGAAAATGCCTTGAAGTCAGAAGTGCGTCTCATCAATTCTATTTCCAAATATATGATTCGGAATCGTGGGAAAAATATTCGTCCTATACTGACAATCTTATCTGCCAGATTGTGTGGAGAACCAACCTTCAATAGTTATAGAGCTGCTGCCATGATGGAACTTCTCCATATTGCAACATTAATACACGATGATGTGGTGGATGATGCGACCCTTCGTCGTGGGATGCCATCTATAAACCAAGTTTGGAAAAATAAGATATCTGTTTTGATGGGTGATTTTATTTTAAGTAAAGCACTCATTAATATGATTGGTATTAAAGATTTTGATGCCCTCGAGCAAATTTCCAATACGGCTGAAAAATTGAGTGCAGGTGAAATTCTACAAATTGAAAAAAGTATCACAAAATCAATGACAGAAGATGTTTATTTTGATATGATTAACCAGAAGACCGCTTCCTTGATTGCAACCAGTTGTGAGTTGGGGGCAATCACAACGTCAAAAACAGATCAGGACAGGAAAGCTACTTTTGATTTTGGGGAAAACCTTGGTATGGCTTTTCAGATCAAAGATGACCTTTTTGATTTACTAGGAAAAGAAACAGATACCGGGAAAAATAGTGGAGGAGATGTGAAAAAAAACTTGATGACACTGCCTTTAATATTTTCTTATTCCCATATGACAAAATCTGAAAATCGACAGTTAAAAAAATTAATGAGTGCAAAAAAGAAAACTAAAAAGATTCTGACAGATATTCGCGGTATGATTGATGAATCAGGTGGATTCGAGTATTCAAGAAAGAAATTAGATGATTTTTCAAATAAAGCCTTGGACGCTATTTCGATTTACCCTGACACGCCTATAAAACAATCCTTATCTGATCTCGTCGCATTTAACGCACTCCGGGTCAAGTAAAACCATGTCCTTCGATCAGAAAATTCTGATCATCCGATTCAGTTCAATCGGAGATATTGTACTTACTACATCTCCATTGAAAACGATCCGTAATAGGTTTCCGAACGCACAAATCAGTTATTTAACGCTGGAACACTTTGCACCTCTTTTAGAATTTCATCCTGATATAGATAGACTCATCCCACTTAGTAAAAATATGACAGGTACGAATCTTTGGGAATTTAGTGATTACATTCGAAAACAGAATTATTCAACCATATTTGATCTTCATAATTCCCTTCGTTCAAATATTATTACTTTCAGAACGACAAGGCCAGTCCTACAGTTGAAAAAACCAAGATGGAATCGTTTCATGTTATTTCAATTCCACCAAAATATATTTGCCGATGATTTCTCCACTAGAAAAATGTATCACGAGCATTTAGGAAAGATCTGGCAGGAAGGTGATGAAATTCCAAACACATCTTTAAAGGTCACAAACCATGAAAAAAATGAAGCATTAAGTTTTGTGGGAGAAGATTCTTATATCACAATGATTCCCGGTGCGGCGTGGAGGCAAAAACAATGGTCATCGGATAAATATATTAAATTGATCCAGGATATTAATATGTCAGTCGTTTTACTTGGAGAGAAGAAAGATAAGATATGTTTCCAAATTGCAAATAAAGTACCATCTGTCATCAATTTGGCTGGCAAAACATCTTTGCGACAGGCTTTGGCTATTTTATCAAATTCTACACACGTAATAGGGAGTGATACTGGATTGACCCATGCTGCGGAAGCGCTGCGTATTCCTGTGTCTATGATCCTAGGACCCACGTCCAAAGAAACAGGTGCTGGTGTTCATTTAGAAAATTCCCGAAATATTGAAATGAATCTTTGGTGCCGGCCTTGTTCTCAAAACGGTAAACGATCCTGTTATCGGAAAAATCAGGTGTGTATGGATTCCATATCGGTGGCTGATGTTATTCAATCAGTACCCTCGGTATAAAATATGAAGCTGATTTGGTTTATTAGTTATAATTTTATTATTTATCCCTTAATTTTTGTTATTGGGTTCATTTTTTCTCTTTTTAACTCAAAATTTAGACAAGGAGTGGCAGGACGATTTCGCTCCCAATCAGAGTTAAAAAAATACTTTAATTCAATATCTACTACCGCAGATATTTATTGGTTTCATGCAGCAAGTTTGGGAGAATTCTATCAGGTGAAGCCTGTATTGGAAGGATTAAAGAATGTTGAACCGGAGTGTGTAGCTATTGTGAGTTTTTCTTCGCCGTCGGGATATGATAATGCCAAGAGTGATTATATTGATCTCCGAATCTATATGCCGTTTGATTTTTTATGGAGTGTCAGGAGAGCATTGAAAATCACACGACCGAAAAAGGTAATATTTGCATCCTATGACATTTGGCCTAATATGGTGTGGGTCGCAAAAAAAAGAAACATCCATACTAATATTTTTGCTGCACGGATAAAAGACGAATCCCTAAAACTTAAATCAGGATTTTTTTCTTTTCATAAATCAGTTTATCAATCTATATCAACAATTTATACAGTTGCAGAAAAAGATTATAAAAATATGCAGTTAATTATAGGTGATTCAAGCATACCAGTTTTACGTGCCTTAGGTAATCCAAGGTACGATATGGTAATGAAAACTGCTGATGAATTCACAAAAGAACACCAGCTATCAGTTTTATCCCGAAATAATAGGATCATTATTGGTAGTTCGCACAAGGAAGATGATGAATTTCTGATTCCAGTATTGAGTAAAATGATGAATACTCATCCGGATTTAAAGATATTGTATGCACCGCACGAACCATCCAAGTCTGAGATCAAACGCATTCAATCCGCTTTCTCAGAATTTGGATTAGAGTCATCTGTATTTGGAAGAAAGAAAACTTTGGAATTGCCAGAAGACAACGTGGTGGTATTGAGTGTTGTGGGTGTCCTTTCTAAACTCTATTGGCAAGGAAAGATCTCCTATGTTGGCGGTGGTTTTTCCACGGGAATCCATAATGTAATGGAACCAGCAATTGCAAGATTACCAGTGATTTTTGGTCCAAATTATCATCATGCTCATGAAGCAGAAGAACTCTTGGATAATGGAGGTGGATTTTGCATTCAAAAGAAAGATGAATTTCAATCCATTCTGGAAAGATTGGTCACCGATGAAGATCATTTCTTGAAGGCCAGTTATGCAGCAACAAATGTGATTCATCAAAACTTGGGCTCATCCACCCGGATAATTCGGAACCTGATCCGTGACTAATTTCAAGTTTACAATTCAATTTGACAAATTCCAGGATATTGCTCAACGCTTTACATTTTTACCTGGAATTAATATAGTTTATGGAGCTAGCGGTGTCGGGAAAAGTTTTTTTCTTTCCTGTATAGAAGGAGAATCACTAAACCAGTCTTATAATTTCCAAATAGCTCAAAAAAATACGACATTTATATATCACAGAATCTTCCAGAATCCGGATAATCAGATCATTGGGAGGTCTGTGAGAGGAGAATTGTCTTTTAGCGGTGAATGTAAAGGAAAACCAGTTTCTGAATTACAAATGATAATCGAATCTGGATTAGACCAACTACCAGATACAATCGATTCTTATATGAATCCCGGGTTATTATCAGGTGGTGAAAAAGAATTATTGAATCTCACCACAGCGATGCAGTCATCTCCGGATATATTGATTATAGATGATGGATTATCTTTTTTGTCATCAGAAAATAAATTGATTGCTGTGAACTGGTTGAGGGCTTGGGCAAACAATACGAGTTCAATCATAGTTTGGGCAACATCCGAAAAGAATGATTTAGAATTTGGGGATACCAAATGGGTGCTTGATTTGGATTCATTTAAAAAAATAGAATACGTTAAACCGGAGCATTATGATTCAATCCATATTCCAGAAGGATCCCTTTCACTTAAATGGACTGATGTGTCCTTTAAATATGATAATTCAAGGAGAATTTACTCAGATCTTTCTTTATCATTGGATGATTGTCGATCTGTAGGCCTGCTCGGTAGTAATGGATCTGGGAAAACTACTTTTGCTGGTTTATGTTTTGGATATTTAAAGCCCCAAAAGGGGCAGGTTAGTTTATCCATTAATGGCATAGCTGATCTGAAAATCGGCTATGTTGATCAATTCCCTGAGCATTTGATACAATTAAAGACACCAGCAGAATTTTTAGATATGATTACCCAGAATGGAATATTTGATCCGCGCTTGGAACAGACATTTAAAAATAGATTGTTGCGGTTTGGAATACAATGGGAGACAGTAAGCACTTTACAAGGCATAAAACTTCCCTGGGCAGTATTAAGAACAATTATGGTTGTTATTTTAGCCCACTGCAAATTTGATGTACTCATTTTAGATGAACCTACCTTTGGACTAGGTTGGGACCAACGTGTAATTTTGCGATCCTTTTTACGAGAATGTATGACAAAAATGCATTTTGTTATTGTCTCGCATGATCAGATCTTTATTCGATCCATTTGTGATAAAATCATCGATTTAGATACGAAAACAATTAAGAATACTCAAGTTGGAACAGAAGAAAAAACCAAACCTTAAAGAACGAATTATCAACGACCCAACTCGGGTTTTGACTCTCGCTAACTTTATTAGTATGCTTCGGGCATTGTCTGCTATCCCTATTATTTATACAATGGCCAGACCGGGATGGGAATGGCTCACGGCTGTTTTAATCTTGTTGGCAGTTTTGTCTGATGCATTGGATGGCTATTTTGCACGGCGTGCCCATGAAGTAACTTATTTTGGGAGATGGTTGGATCCACTGGCTGATTTTGTTGTTATCATTGCTATTGTTCTTTATTTAGTCCTCTCCGAAATATTTCCAGTCTGGTTCTTTGCATTTTATTTAAGCAGACATGTGATCATTGCATCACTGTCTTTGTATTGCATCAATTATAATTACATGATTCTCGAAGCTAACTGGTGGGGCAAATGGGCTACAGGTATTACCACATTGGGTGTATTTCTTCATATTTTTGATTTTCAGGCGTTGCCCTGGCTTAAATTAGGTTCCCTTTATGTAGCTACCGTATTGCTTGTCATCAGTGGCGTCCAATATTTAAAGCAATTTTTTATCGCCATTAAAACGAACCGTGTTAAACAAAC
>ERZ651768.3091-NODE-3091-length-11277-cov-3.820357_pt1 | contig 11277 bp, 5 predicted proteins | sample MGYA00514754_ERZ651768 | MGnify/ENA metagenome assembly ERZ651768 | reverse complement strand
CCGTCGCGCGATGTCCAAAGACCACTTCCAGGTCCGCCGCTCTCACGGCCCCATGTTTGTATTACCAGCTGCCACATTCCCGCAAAGAGGATCCTGGGGTTGTTCGGGTCCATCACAATATCCGAGGCCCCGGTATGTTCATCGACGAACAGTACGTGTTCCCACGTCTCACCGCCGTCAGTCGTACGAAACACACCACGCGTCTGCTGGGGGCCATAGCTGTGGCCCATGGCCGCGGCGAAAACAATATCCGGGTTGGTTGGGTGGATCACGATCCGGCCAATGCGGCCCGTCGCATCTAATCCCATCTGCCGCCATGTTTTGCCAGCGTCGGTGGATTTGTAGATGCCGTCACCGTGCGAAATGTTGCTGCGAATGAATGTTTCACCTGTGCCCGCCCAGATAACGTTCGGATTCACCGTTTCGATCGCCAAAGCACCAATCGATGCTGCTGGCTGATCATCAAAAACCGGTTCCCAGTGGATGCCGCCGTCTACAGACTTGAAGATCCCGCCCGAAGCAGCACCGATATAGTAGACATTAGGATCTCCCGGCACGCCAACGACAGCACTGACCCTATTACCGACTGGACCGATATGGCGATATTCAAGGCCAGCGAATATTGTTGGATCGTATTCTGTGGGCTGCTGTGCAACCCCCTGCGACGCACCGAAATGCACCAACGGTAAGCCGAACGCAACTAGTCGAAGGAACGGTACTATGTGCGACATCGAGTTTCTCCGAATCGAAAATGAGGTGAGTGGCCTACTATACTCGGACGCGCGCGTAGCACGGCAACAATCAATGATGCAGCGAAGACACCTGTCCGTGGTTGACGACCGGTTTCGCTTGTTAGAGGAATCCCGGCCTAGGCAACGCCCGGTTCAGAACCCCCAGGTGGGGTTGACCCGCAACCCTCGTATGACGGATCCTGAGACATCGTGCGTGGCGTTGTAATAGCGATTATCCTTCTACTGTTTGCGGCTTTCCCACCTAAGGCCCAATCGGAGTCACCAAAACTGGTCGTGCTTCTGGTTGTTGATCAGATGCGAGCTGACTACCTCGCTCGGTTTCAGCATCATTGGACCTCTGGCCTGAAACGTTTAATCGACGACGGAGCCTGGTTCCGCCAAGCAGCCTATCCATACTTCCAGACAAACACGTGTGTCGGCCATGCCACCATCTCAACAGGAAGTCTGCCAGAAACCCATGGCATCATCGGCAACAATTGGTATGACCGTGCCGAGGGACGCCTCCGAGCCTGTGCCGATAACTCTGACTCCCCGCTTATTAGTTATGACGACCCGGTAGAGGCTACCCTGGGTCCAGATAACCTGATGGTTCCGACACTCAGCGATGAGTTACGGGTGCAGGCCTCGGCACGTGTCGTGAGCCTGTCGATGAAACCTCGGGTGGCCGTGATGTTGGCTGGGCATGGTGCTGATGTCGCGCTCTGGCGGCAGGGCACCGCCTGGGTTACGTCGACCGCCTACACTCGTGAACCGGTAGTTTTTATCGAACAATTCCTTGACGCCAATCCGGTCTCTAATGACCTGGGCAAGATCTGGACTCGGGCGCTGCCCGAAAACCTGTATCTGTTTTCCGGCTCCGTTGACGTGAGTCGTCCGTTTGAAGGATGGGCCACTGGATTGCCACACACCCTGATTGGCCTGGGCGACAGCCCTGACCTGCTCTTCTACCAGAAATGGATGGCCAGTCCTCGCTCGAATGATTACCTCGGGCAACTAGCAGGCACCATCGTCGACGCATTGGACCTTGGCCAACGGGAAGCAACCGATTACCTCGCTCTCGGCCTCTCAGCACTCGACTATGCGGGTCACCGCTTCGGCCCACAAAGTCACGAGGTGCAAGACGTTCTCATTCAGTTAGACCGGATGCTAGGTCGTCTCTTCGATAAATTGGACACTACCGTGGGCTCCGGTCGTTACGTGGTTGCGTTGACAGCTGACCACGGTGTAGTGCCGATTCCTGAGCGCCGGGCACGATTGGCCGATGCCGGCCGCATCCCAGCGCAGCAGATCGTTGATGCTGCTGAAACAGCAATCCGCGGGCAGTTTGGGCCAGGTCGCCACGTCGCCCAATTCGAAGAGCAGGACTTCTATTTCGAGCCCGGCATATATGCGCGTCTTTTGGACCAGGAGGGCGCGCTCGAGCGCGTCGCCGACGCTATCCGAGCCGTGGAGGGCGTGGCTGAGGTTTATCGTGGGGACACAATCCGCGAGCGACGCAATTCAGGAAATGCCGTCGAACGTGCTTTGGCCAGAAACTATTATCCGGGACGGAGCGGGGATCTCCTGATCGTGCCTCGGCCCTACTGGACAACCTCCGTCTATGCATCCGGCCACGGCACCAGTTATGACTACGACACCCGTGTCCCCATTCTCCTGATGGGTGATCAGATCACCCCAGGGCACTATTTAGCTGAAGTTACTCCAGCCGACATTACACCAACGCTAGCAGCAATCGCGGGGGTGACGCTCGCACGTACCGATGGACGCGTCCTTACCGAGGCACTTGGCGATTTTTAATTCCTCACACGTCGACGCCGAAAAACTGCCCGCGCCCTCATCCCCGGTTGTCAGAGACCGAGCCAGCTTACGAGACAGCCAAAGTAATCAGTTGGCCATCTCGGTCAGTAGTTGATGGATCCGTTCAAGTCCACTACGAAGATACTCGGCTGGTAACCCGAAGCTGATCCGCAGGTGCCGGTCGACGTTGAAGTGATCACCTGGTGCAACAAGCACGCTTTTTTCTTTGATTAACCGTTCGACGAAGGTTGTGGAGTTTACCTCTAGTTCATAGCGCGGAAACGCGATCGCCGCGGCACCGGGTGGGACGATCGATAATAAATCGCCTTGCGACTGCATCCACTCTTCGAAAATCTTATAACCGCGCCGGATGTAGTCGCGCGTGCGCTGCAACAGTTTCGGTCTCATCTCGGGAGATAAGGCCACTGCAGCAAGTTGGTTCGAGAGCGTAGCTACACTGATCGTCAGGTACTCGTGACGTGCCCACGCCTCATCGACCTCAGTGGGTGGCCCAACAATCCATCCCACCCTTAATCCGGGCAAACCACACGCTTTACTCAGGCTGTTATTGGCGAAGACCTTATCGTAACGCCCCCAGAATGAAGGGGTTTGCTCGTCGGTTAGGCGCTCGGCGCCACTATAGACCTCGTCAGCCAATATCCAGGCACCGACTCGATCCGCCGCCGCAACGACGGCGTCCATCTCAGCTGACGACATGATGTGACCGGTCGGGTTGTTTGGATTACAAACGGCAATAAGCTTAGTGCGATCTGTAACAGCCTGACTAAGTGAGTCAACGTCGAGTTCCCATTTCCGGTCGCTTGACAAGTCAAATGTCCGAACAACCATGCCAAGGTTCTGTGCTGCACCCCAGACCTGTAAATAGTTCGGGGCCATGACCGCAATTTCGTCACCCGGTTCGACTAGTGTCTGCAGGGAGAGGAGGTTGGCTTCAATACACCCTACTGTGACCAGGACGTTCTCCGAAGTCGCGCCCGGGTAGAGCGCAGCAATCCGCTCACGCAGTTCCGGTATACCGTTGGCTTGTGAGTAGACAAACTCGGTCGATAGGAGTTGCTCCACCTGTTCCGGCTCGGGAATCAGTTCGCGCACTGTCGCCGGATGCACGCCACTCTCCGATAGGTTGTAGTCAACCTGGTTTTCCCACTTCGACAACAATCGTTCCATTACAAACGGTTGGAATTTTGACATTCAGCAAACTCCACTATCGACTGTGCTTCTGAGCCCTAGCGCTCCTTAACCTCTACTTTTACAACGTCAGCCGTATTGATTCATGAAGGATTGAAACCGTAAGACTGTTATCGTGTGCCGGGCGACTTCTGGATGGCCAATGCCTGCCGGCTAAGCCTAATGTATTCGATTTGATCCTCGTCAGTCGGCGGATTCTCCATGCCAGCCTGCCACGCAGCCCGGGCCGCGTCATCTTGTCCCATAGCCTCGAGGGCACGACCCTTCCAGTACTGAGCTCTCGCCTCATGAGGTTGCGACGGCTGCCCAGCGTTCAGGTTTGTCGGATAGGTTAGTGCACGTTCAAAATCTTCGAGTGCTCCGAATGCGTCGTTGCTATCAAGCCTGAGAATACCTCGCTCGATGTGAGTATTAGAAAAAATGGTCCAGGTATCACTGTCACCTTCTCGATTGGAGAACGTCGTCCGGTCAAGTAGCTCGATCGCGTCGTCGTAACGACTGACGTTAAGGTAAGTGCGCGCTAGCAGGACGGTTGCATCAGCACGCCGACGCGGAGTTGACGGCATTTTCTCAAGGAGGTCAATCGCCGTGGTCGGGAAATGGCGCGCGATGTGTAACTGCGCAAGGTCGCGGTGAAGGGTCTGGTCAGACGGCCGTGCAACGATTGCCGCTGTGTACCACTCGACAGCGGCGTCGAGATCGCCAGCTACTCGCCAGTTATACAGCCCGAGATTGCGACGGGCAACGCTCAAGCTCAAATCGCGATCGGCGGCCTCTCGCCAAGATTGGGCCGCTTCATCGAGCCGACCGAGGCCTGCAAGAAGATTGCCAAGATACTCACGCGCGCGCGCATCATCGGGTGTTTCTCGGACAGCGTACTCCAACACATCTATCGTTTCTGGCCGCGACGGGAAAACGTAGTCCCGCTTTAAGCCGGCCGCACGGTCAAGATATTTTCTGGCTATCGTCCTATTACCTACACGCGACTCGTAGTAGGCCAGATAGTAGAAAGGCAACGGCCGGTGTTCACTAGTGGGGACTCCCTCAACCATCGTCACCGACAATAGATCGGCAGCCTCGCGGTACAGTCCAAGGTCTGCAAAAGTCAAACTCAGTTCAAGAAATGTAAACTCTTTCTCGCCAACGTAAGCACGTGCTTCTGCGGCAAAGTCGGCTGCGCTAACCTCACCCAGTAACGCCAAGATTGCTCGTGGCACGAGTCGGGTTGTGCCGGTTCGGATCGGTGAGAGCGCGATCCCCGTAGCTTGGGGCCATCGTTCCGTGTCGTAGGCCGCTATGAGCATTTGTTCGAGGAGACGGATACGGTCACGGCCACCGCGGTCGAACCCTCGACTGAAAGACAGAAGCGCCGCCTCGCGGTGCCCGGCACGCATTTGCGCTCGCCCAATGAGGCCAAAACCGAGTTCAGCCATCTCAGGTTGGCGCGTCGCCACGTAACCCAGTCGTAGTGCCTCCTCCAGATCGCCCAGTTGAAGCCTTGTGACGCCGAGTAAGTAGGCGGCCATGCCGTTGGTTGCGTCGCGTTTGAGCGCTCGTTCCAGCCGCGCGGCCGCCACCTCGTATAGACCGGCCTCCGTGTCGAGCGCAGCTAGCGCCACGAGCGATGGCGAATGGTTTATGTCATCCTCAAGTGCGCGGCCGTACCATTCTCGTGCGCCAATGCGATCCAAACTGACGTCGGCATCGTATCCATTCCGGTACTTTTGCTCGACACTCAACTTGTCTTCGGGTGTTCCCCCAAGTGAAACCGGTTCCTCTACGTTCGGAATCGGTAATGGCGAGGTGTAGGTGGCCAGCGTGTCACCGAGTTGGGTCCGAACCGAAACTTCAACGGGCACATCAGCATTGCCGTCGAAGCGGATCCGTTGCACCAAAACTGGCGACAAATCCACGATGTCCGTGGCGACAACCCGACCATTTTGTACGATTGATAACTGCGCCTCTGAAAACTTCTGGGTCGCCATTACCCTGAACTCTAGGCCAGTATCAGTTTCAGCTCGTTGGATGGCCACGTTCTCAGTTGCGTACTCAAAACCGTCGCCAAGGCCAGACACCGGGTACCACCACTCCTGCCAACTCACATTCTGTCCGGGTCCTAGCATCCCGTAATCAGCTTGCGTTCGCAGAGGTCCGCTTTGCACCTCAATGTAAGGTCCTGCCGTCTCGGTCAGCACTCTTTGACTGGCTAAACCATCGCCTGATTGACCCCAAGTCCACGCTTTCTTACCAGGCAGCTCGTGATGGTTGGCTACTTGCACAATGCCGTAGTCTCGGTCGACATCATAAGCACCAAAAAAATCAAAAACGCATTCGTAGGCAAAGACCGACGTCGGCTCAGGATAGTTCTTGAGCCAACTCAAATCACGATCGTTGTCCATCGGCCAAGAAAAGAAACTGGTCCCGTTGTGGTCCGAGCCGAGGGTCATGGGATAGATGAATCGGGTGCCCGGCGTGTTCGGCAATGCTGTGTTGTTCCAAAAATAGTAGGAATGGAAACCATCGGTCGGGTTCGAGATCGAAATCTGCTCATCGAGCACCGCCCGACCGGGATGCAGTGTTAACCGCACTTGCCAGGTCGTTCGAAAATTCATCTCGGTGTAGCCAATGACAAGCGAGGCTGACCCGTCAGGGTTTTCGACCGTCACGACATCGACAGGAGAAAAACTCGTCACGGTGTGTCCCGTTGGTCCACGATTCCACTCAATACCACCCGAAATCCAGGCACCCCTTAGAGCAATTAGTCCCGGTTTAACCACCCCATTGTCATGGAACATCTGCTCGCCACGGATCTTGTCGTAGACCGTTTGAATCCGGCCTCCGATTTCCGGTAGAGCCATAACTTTCAGATATTCATTTTCGAGAAACACCCCACGATAGGTCTGGTTACTGCGTTTTGCTGATAGGTTATCCTGCATCGTGTAGGGGTAAATCACCGACCCTTCCAACTCCAGAAACTTTGGATTTACATCATCTGGGTAAGGCTGATAGGTCGGAATGACGACCTCCTCCTCCCATGAGCGCACCCGCTCCTGGGCAGCACTGGGAAGCACACATACGCCGATGAGGACCGTAACTACACTCCAGCTTGATCGCATAAGAAGAATTATAGTTGGTCGTAGTTTTCTAGTCGCGAAACGATAGAATCAGCCTGGTTCATAGCTACAGGAGATCTAGATGCGTCTAATCACACTCCGGATGGCGCTCCACATCAGCGCTTGGTTCGTCTGTGCAACAGTTCCGACATTGTCGATTGCGCAAACAACTCACGAATTTGACGCGACCGCCTACTACAACACGTTCTCGTTCGACCACCCTGTGGCCTTACGGATCAGCCCTGGGGACCGCGTTGTGACTAAGACGGTTGACGCGAGGGGCAGCGACGAGAATGGAATCCAGGTTGCGCGAGGCCCGAATCCGCAAATTGGCCCGTTTTACATCGAAGGCGCCGAACCAGGAGATGTTCTTGTTGTGAAATTGGAGAAGATCGAACCGAATCGGGACACTGCATTCTCGAGTTCGGTATTGGCGCCCTACGCCGCCGATCCGGCATTCTTGCGATACGAAGCACTTCACGAACAGCAGACGGAAATCTGGGAGCTCGACCTTGTGGGACGTATGGCGCGACCGACGACGGCAGCTTCACGGGAACAAGGAATTGAGATTCCCTTTCGGCCTATGCTCGGCTGCGTGGCCGTCGCACCGCCTCGAAAGGAAGCCGTCTCGACGGCAACCCCAGGCGAATTTGGTGGAAATCTTGATTACTTCGGAATGGTCGCAGGAGTCGCAGTAATGCTCCCGGTATCTGAACCTGGGGCTTTACTGTTCATCGGTGACGGTCATGCACGGCAAGGAGAGGGTGAGGTCGTCGGCAACGCCCTTGAGGTCTCGATGGATGTAGAGTTCTCCGTCGAACTAATCAAGGCCAAGGAGATCGGCTGGCCACGCATTGAAACAGATGAATACATCATTGTCCTTGGCAGCGCACGTCCACTGCTCCAGGCTCTGCAGCATGCAACAACCGAGTTGCAGCGCTGGCTCATGTCTGATTATGGATACGATGAGCGTGGCTCATCGTTGCTGATGGGGCACGTGCTTGAATACGAAGTGGTTCAGGTTGTAGACCCACACTTCACGATCGCGGCAAAAATACGTAAGGGGTTTCTGCAGTAAAGCGTAACAGCGTCGGTTCTTTGCCTTCTCGTCGCTTGTCAGAAGTCGGAGTCCGGTAGCGGCTTCAGCGGGCTAGCTTTCTGTTTCTAGTTGCTCTTCACACTTCGAAATATACTCTCGCTGCTCTTCGTTCATTGGTGCGCCAGCAGCACCGGCTTGCCAAGCCACACGCGCCTCGGAAGCTCGGCTAAGTGCAGTCAGTGCGCATCCCTTCCAATACAAGGCCTTGGCCTCGCGGGGGCGTGACGGACGTCCAACGTGTAGGTGTTCGGGATAAGTTAGGGCCGCCTCAAAATCATCCAAGGCCCGTAATGCGTCACCGTCCTCTAGTTGTCCACGACCTCGCTCGACGTGAGCACCAACAAAAACCAGCCAATTATCAATATCACCTTCCCAATTCGAGTAGGTCGCAGTTTCAAGCACGTCTAGTGACTCATCACATTGGTGCTCGTCGAGATAGGCCCGTGCCAATACTGTTGTCACATCATTCCGTAGAGATGGCGCTGGGGACATGCTCTTGAGGAGTGAGATCGCTTCCTGACGTTTCCCGAGAGCAACTAGGACGTTCGCGAGATCGCGATGCATCACTTGATCAGATGGTTTGGCCACAACACCCTGACGAAACCAGTCGGCCGCGTCATTTAACACGCCCTGTCGCTTCCAGGCATCAATTCCAAGATTTCTAAACGCCACGCTCAACGTCTGGTCCTGTTGCACGGCTTGTTTCCAGTGCCGTACCGCGTCATCTAGTCGTCCTAGCCCACCCAGTAGATTGCCAAGATACAGGTGGGCTCTTGCATCGGTGGGGTGTCGTTCAATGGCGTATTCAAGGATAGGTAAGGCGTCGACCTGCGAAGGAAAAACGTAATCATCGCAAGTGGTCTGGGCGCGTCGGAGCCACTCTGTTGCCACGTCATCTTTACCTGCACGAGCCGTGTAGTAAGCAACGTGGTATAGCGGCAACGGGCGCACTACCTCGTTGAGGGGGCCCTCAACGAGCGTTGCGCGTAGCATACTGGTCGCATCATCAAAAAGCCCAAGGTCGGCAAGACACAGACCAAGTTCTAGGTAAGCAAATTCGAACTCACCAAGAAAGGTGCGTGTCTCTGTCGCGAATCGTTTCCAATCACCACCATCTACCATTGCAACTACAGCGCGCGGCACTAACCGGGCGTTGCCCTCAGCGATTACCTTTTTCGCTAAACTCCTTGCACGGATTGACTCGCCCGAGAAATGCATCGCGAGAATCATCCACTCAAACAGTCGGACACGGTCAAGATCACCACGTTCGTATGCCGTCCTGAACGTCGTGAAAGCTTCCTGAAACGCACCCTGCCGCATCTTTGCGCGGGCAGCGAGACCCAACCCCAGCGATTCGGTATCCCGGTGAGTTGAAGCCTTAATTCCACATGCGAACGCATCGTCACTCCGGTCCTGTCTAAGCCGGACAATGCCCCGCAAGTACCAAGCTAGACTCTCGTCCGGTTTGCTCACTAAGGCACTCGCCAACCGTTCGTCAGCAACTTCGTAAAGCCCCGCCTGTACATCCAGTCTCGCAAGGGCGACAAGGGCTCTAACATGCGAGGGCTTCGACTCGATCGCCCGCCTGTACCACTTCCGAGCATTAACGCGGTCCATCAACCGGTCGAACTCAACGCCACGCTCGTGCATGTCGTCAGCACTCTTGGGCTCAGGCCACTCAGTATGCAACTCCGTCGGAACCTCCACATCTGGAATCTCTAGTGGCGATTGGTACTCCGCGAGTAGCCTGCCGTCGGCCGCGGCCACCTGCACATCAACTAGGCATCCTGCCTCTAGGCTCAAATCAAATTGAGCTGGGGCGTCCGGAGTCAGGTCCACATAGTTAGCCAACAGTGAGCTGGCATTTCGTCGAACCTCGAACCGAGCGCCTGGGTGTGCCGCAGTCGTAGCAACTCTGAACTCGACTTTCCCATCATGATCGGTGCGCTCAACCGCAATATCCTTGGTCGCATACTCGAAACCCGTTCCCAAACCAGCCACGGGATACCACCACTCCTGCCAGGCGACTTGTTGACCCGGCCCGAGGACAGCGTAGTCAGTCTGCGTTCGAAGCGGTCCACTTTGCACCTCTATATAGGAACTCGCATCGTCCGTGAGCGCCGTCTGGCTCATTCTTCCAGCATCCGACTGTCCCCAAGTCCAAGCTTTCTTACCAGGCACGACATGGTGGTTAGCACACTGCACCACACCGTAGTCCTCCTTGAGGTCGTAAACACCGAAGAAATCGAACGGGCACGAGTAGGCGAATACAGGCGTCGCGTCAGGATAGTTCTTCAGCCACCGCAGGTCGCGATTCTGATAGATCGGCCACGGAAAAAAGCGATCGTGATCACTCGCAGCCTTCATCGGATAACAGAACCGCGTCCCTGATGTGTGCTGAAAGGCCGTGTTGTTCCAGAAGTAATAGCTGTGTGGAAAATCAGTCGGGTTAAAGATGGTCACCCGCTCGTCGATACACGCGCGGCCCGGGTGAAGTGTAAACCTGACCTCCCATCCCGTGCGGAAGTTCAGTTCTGTGCAGGCAATTACGAACGAAGCCGAACCATCAGGATGTTCCACAGTTAAGACATCGACCGGGGAATAACTCGTCACGGTATGGCTCTGGGGACCACGATTCCACTCAATGCCACCGGAAAACCAAGCGCCGCGTAAAGCAATCAGGCCGGATTTAATTACCCTGTTTCGGTAGAACATTTCGCGGCTCCGAATCTTGTCGTAGACCGAAAGAATCCTCCCGCCAAGAGAAGGAATGCACATCGCTCGTATGTATTCGTTCTCTAAAAAGAGTGCTTGGTAAATCTTGTCCACCCTCGTCCGGGAGAGATGATCCTGCATGGGGTACGGGTAGATAAGCGTACCTTCGAGCTCAAAAAATCTGGGGTTAACATCTTCGGGATGTAGTGGGTATGTCGGAATGATGACCTGGTCGGCCCAAGTCCTGACGGCAGCCATGTTCGTAGGCACTTTCTCGAAACTGCGACGTCAGTTATTTCACAACCTTTTTCTCTCGCAGGCGAGCAATTTCGTCATCATCGTAGCCCACCTCGTGGAGAACCGCGTCTGTATGCTGACCGAGAAGCGGCGCAGGCTGACCGACCGAGACGGGCGTCTCAGAGAACTTGAGTGGTGAGCCTAGTGTCTTGATCGTACCAAGGGTTGGGTGTTCAGTCTCTACCACCATCCCCCTGGCCTGAATCTGTGAATCCTTTACAACAGCCGCGTAGTCGTTGATCGGTCCGCAGGGGATATCGTGTGCCTCGAACAAATCGAGCCAGTGGCGGCAGGA
>ERZ651768.3086-NODE-3086-length-11286-cov-4.159158_pt1 | contig 11286 bp, 10 predicted proteins | sample MGYA00514754_ERZ651768 | MGnify/ENA metagenome assembly ERZ651768 | reverse complement strand
GGTGGTATGGCCCGGCGAATTCGCCAAGTCCCGTCAGATCATCAGGGAGCCGCTGCTGGTCATCCGCGGCGAGGTCTCGCGCCGGGAGGGCACGATGAACATAGTGACCCACCACGTGGAACCCATGCCCACCATGAAGAATCTACCTAAAGCCAAAAACTGGCAGTAGGGCGTCTAAACCGGCCGGAGTTACGACTCCAGGTCGGCCTTCATTTTTTCGCCAACTTCTTCTCATCCATGGGGGCAGCCAAGGCATACAACAGCTTCACGGGCGCCATGAGCGTAGGGATCGAAGTGATCCGGCCCTTGCTTCAACACTAGTCCCGTTACCGGCAGGCGAGACGGAGATCTGCCAGTCTAACTCCCATTTATTCGGCATAACCACATGGAAGCCCACGCGTTCGTTGGGCACAAAATCGGTGATGGTTATCCAGTCCCGTTTGCCACCGATTTTATTCGACGAGTACTTATGACCGACCGCAACCGGCCCATCCATTTCCGAGGAGATATCTATCGAGTGAGCGGCCCATCCGGCGTGCCGAGCCAAGTCGCTAACAGCTTCAAATACCTTGTCCACAGGCGCGTTTACGGTAATCTTACCCATTGTTATCATCCTCCCCGTCGTTTAAACGAGTGAAGTGGCCCAGAACTACATACTTTCGATGAATAAATTCATAAATTATGTCTAACACGTAGAAATATGGCCAGAGTATGTGTGTAATGCCTTCTCAAACTGGGTTGCCGGTCTGGTGCTAGAATGTCCGCCAAACGTTCACCCATTCACCAAGGAGTCAATTCATGATCGATACAGTGATCAAAGGCGGGACAGTGGTCACACCGGCCGGGGTCGGCGATTGGGACATCGGTCTGGAGGGCGAAAAAATCGCCGCCGTGGCCATGCCCGGTGTCCTGCCCGCTGAGGGTGTACGTCTGATCGACGCCACCGGCAAGATAGTGTTCCCAGGCGGAGTCGAAGCCCACGCCCACGCGGCAGCCAACGTTCAAGAAGGGTTGCGGGAGTTGGTGCCCGGAACGCCTAACGCGGGCCCGGCCGTTCATTCCCTGGGGGCCATCTGGGGAGGCACCACCACCGTGGTCGACTTCACCCCTGTCAACAATGAGGGCGACTTGGCCCAAGGGGTTCACGATTTCATGTCGGTCTGGCAGGGACAGGCCTACACCGACTACGCCACCCACGTCATCTACCGCAACTCCAACACACCCGACTCCATCGCCAGGTTCGGCGAGTTGGTCGCGGCGGGCTTCCCCAGCGTCAAGATATTCACCACCGATATCCGCCCCCCCGGCAATGAAGGCCGGACTCTGACCCCCGGTGGACGCCTGGAGACTGGACGGCTCTACGACCTGATGGAGCAGGTATCCCGCCACAGCGGCATGTTGGCGGTCCACGGCGAAGACGATGAGCTAGTGATGTACAACTACCTGATGGCCCAACAGCGGGACCAATGGGACTGGTACAACGCCAACCTGATCCACTCCAAAGCCGTGGAAGACCTGGCATTTAGGCACGTTACACGGATGGCCGAACGAACCGGCGCTGGTATGTACTTCGTTCACGTGACCGCTAAAGACGGGGTGGATGTCATCGCAGAGGCCCGCAGCAACGGCCAGCCGGTCTACGGAGAAGTCCTCACTCTGGCTTTGTCCTTCGATGCCAGCCGCTACCGGGAGGACGATGGGATGAAGTACCACACCTATCCTTCCCTAAAGGGTGAAGAAGATACCGTCAGTCTGTGGGATGCCATCATGAAGAGCGACCTTTCCTTCACGGCCACCGACAGCAGCTTCACCACCTATCTGGACAAGATCGCCGGAAGGAACATTGAGGACATGCGCGGCGGAAACATCGGCATCGAGATACGCATGGGCGTCAACTATACCGAGGCCGTGGTTAAGAAAGGCATGTCGTTGGAGCGCTTTACCGACATCACTTCCAGCAACGCCGCCAAGATACTGGGCATGTACCCCCAGAAGGGCGCCATCGCGGTGGGCAGCGACGCCGATTTCGCCATCATCGACCCCGCGATCAAAAAAGCCCTGTCCATGTCCGACCTCCATGTTCGCGACTTTAGTCCCTGGGAGGGCTGGGAAGTAGAAGGCTGGCCGACCACCGTGATTCTTCGAGGCAAGATTATGGTGGATAACGGGGAATTGTTGGGTGACGGTAACGACGGCCAAATGATTCTCCGCAAGGTGGACCAGAGCGTACTGCAACGACCCACGGTATAGACCAACCAGGGCCAGAATTTACAATCGAGATTTGAGGGGGCTGCCGTGGACAGGCCGAAGATAGCCGTATTCTCGGGACCAACATCGACCATCGCCAACTCGCCTTCACTGGTCACCAGCAACAAAGGCCGCGCCGCCAGCGATCGAAGCCTGCCGGGACGCTTCGACCATCTGGTGGCCCAATCTCTCTACGAGCCAGTAACCGTCAGGATCAAGAAGTTCAGCGCCCATCCCATGGAAGAAGACGCCAAGGACGTCTACTTCGATGACGGCAAAGGCTATTACGAAGTAGAACTCCATCCGGAGGACGGCGCCTTTCTTCTGCCCTACATGGCCCGCCGCAAGGACGGGTCCGGGGCGGGGGTGCCCTTCGAAGCCGGGGACATGACCAACGCGGCCATCGAGTACGGCGGTCGGCAGACTTTCTACCCCGACGCGTCACGGGTCTTCGCAGACATCGACCGGGGCATCGCTGGCCGGGATGAGCACGGCGAGGGGAACCTGCTAGACCGCAGGGCGGATTTCGAATTCATCAGGGCGCTTCCCCCGGCAGGCTACACGGAACAAGGCGAAAAGGCGGGAGTGGACTACTTCCCATATCAGCCCTGGCCCATCAGCCGGCGTCCCCGCTACTCCGACCTGGCCCGAGTCACCAACACGGTCCAGCGTACTCTAGCCCAGGGCGGTCTCGCCGGGGCGATCTGGCTGGAAGGAAGTCCTACCGTTGAGGAGACCTCCTACTGGCTAAACCTGCTGATTGATACCCAACTCCCCATCGCTACCTGCGCGTCTCAGCGCACTCACGGCCAGTTGGCCAACGACGGCGACCGCAATATCGTCGACGCCGTGGAAGTGATTCTCTCCGGCGAGACCGCTGGTATGGGGGTTGTCGGTGTCCAGGACGAACGGATCTACGCTGCCAGAGAATTCAAAAAGGCGGACGACCGGCCGGGCAACTACAAAGCCACCGGCGGTCACGGCGGAATCTTGGGGACAGCAGGGCCTCCGGTGACCGTCTGGTACCGCCCCAACTACAAGCACACCGCCACCTCAGAGGTGAACCTGACTCGTGTCCCGGCCGATGTGATCTTCACCGATAAGATCGGCGACACAAGCCCCGTCAGCGTTAGAGTGAAAGACTCCGGCGGCGGGTTGATGGCAACCGCCATTCCCAGGGTGAACATCATCAAGCAGGCGTCATATATGGGCGAGGACGACAGTTCTAACCCCGATCAAGAAGTAGATATCTTGGCCCGGATCGCCAAGGCCCTGGCCGACCAAAGCAACCCGGACGACAAATCCCCCAAACTCCACGGCCTGGTGCTTGAAGGGACCTCTCCCTACGGGTTGGGATCGACTTCCCAGATGGCCGCTTTGGCCATCGCCGTCTACAGCGGGTTGCCGGTGGTCCGGGTGGGCCGCTCCGACCCGGGCGGCAGGGTGCCCGGATTCATGCATGACCTTAGCATCGCGGGCAGCAACTTGGACGCCAACAAAGCACGGCTGCTATTGATGGCTTCGATGCTGAAGCTCGGCCGGTTCCCCAAAGCCAAAGACCCGCGGAATCCCACTTCAAAAGAGAAGGACGCGCTATTGGCCAAGATTGCCGATTTCCAGGAGATTTTCGAGGCCCACTAACCCTGGGAAGTCATCACTAGCCGTGTGGCAGAGGCCGGGAGATCAGGTCCTCGATGCGGCTTCGGGTCGCGTCTTGGTTGAAGCCTCGGAGCAGGTTGATGCGGTTCCGGTTGGGGTCGCCGCCGTGCCAGTACTCGTACACTTCTTGGCGCATGCCTGAGGAGGAGACCGCCAGGTCGTGGGCCAGGCGGTACAGCCGCGATTTGTATTCGGCGTCCACACCCTTGCCCCGCAGATAGCGGTCCAGGTAGGGCCGCAGCTCTGGGCTAGCCAGGTCATTCTCGCTGGGCTGCATAATCAGGCCGGAGCCCGCGACCTCCCTCAATATCTGGACCATCCTGGCGGATATCTGGGCGAAGTAGATGTTCATGCCGGTCATGGAACCTAGGGCCATTACGCCACTGTCCTCCATGTGAGCACCGTGCTCGACGCCGTCCATGGCGTGCAGCCAGATCTCGGTGTACATAACCATCTCTCCGATCTTGGCGGAGACTTCGCGGTAGTCCAAGACACCAATGGATTCGGCGATCATGGTCGCTACTGTTGTCATCACTTTCATGCGTTCGTGGATGCGGCAGAGATTGCCCCACTCGGTGAAATTTATCCCAGCGGCGAAATCGCGCCGTAGCGGCTCCGAGTCATAAAGCATGAATACCCGGTCCCATGGCACCAGGACGTTCTCGAAGAACAGCATGCAGTCCTGTTCGTCGTAGGACACGCCCAGGGGATGTCCGTAGCTGCCGTTCCAGATTGACACCGGCTCCCGGCATAAGATCTTCATCCCGGAACTGTTGGTCGGGATGGAGAAGGCCAGGACAAACTTGGGGTCGGAGCGCTGGGTGAAAGTCGCTGAAAGGGACACATAGGTCTCGTTGCTGATGGGCGCGGCGGTGGCCAATTGTTTGCCGCCGGTGATGATTATTCCCTCGGAAGTTTCCTCGACCACGTGCAGCGCCAGGTCCTCTTCCCGCCGGGCCCGTTGCTCGTTCTGAGGTTGCTCGCTGCGGTCGACCTGTGGGTCTCCCAAGGCGTGGGTCAAGAAAAGGTCGTTCTCCATGCAATACCGGTGGTAATTGTCCACGTTCTCGCCGAAATCACATTGCGGATGTTTTACGGAACTCAGTTTCCCCCGCGACCTGTAGAGGGAGATGATATACGGCGCCAAAACGTCGGGTGCGCGGCCCAGTTGCCCCCAACTCTGGCTGGTCCAAACTTCGCTGTTCCTCCGTTTCTTCTTGAGGTCATCCGCTGAACGGGGAATCAGCCAAGACATGCTGCAGCGGTTTCCCGACTCGGGGGATACAAAGGTCATGGTGTCTTGGAATTCGCTGCTGTGTTGGAGGTCGTAGATACGGGCCAACTCATTGACCATCCCAGAGAATGCCGGGTGGGATGGAACGTCGTCGATCCGCTTGCCGTCCATCCAGACCTCGCGGCCGTCCCTGAGACTTTCGATGTACCGCGCGCCGGTCATGGCGCCTCGGGCGGCAGTGATGTCCAAAGCCATGACCGGCCTCCTTACGTGATTGCCATTAATTGTCCGGCGAGGCCAATCTCTTTGTTTGGGCCCGGGTTATCAGAGTCAACTTTCCGATCAGAAAGTTACCGGGAGTTCCGTCAGACCGCGCAATACCGGGTTTGGCCGCCATTCCAATTCCTGTTCCCCAAGTCGTATATCAGGCAGTCCTCGCACCACAGCGCCGATGGCAGCCTGCCCTTCCATACGGGCTAGAGCCGCTCCTAGGCAGAAGTGGATGCCGAACCCGAACCCGACATGACGCCCTTCGGAACGCTCGATCTCAAACCTGTCGGCGTTGTTGAACCGCGCCGGGTCTCGGTTCGCCGCAGCCAGGTTTAGAGAGAGTCGGTCTCCTTCTTTGATCTGCGTGTCGCCAATCTTGTAGCTCTCCAACGCGGTTCGTGAGATGGCCTGCACCGGGCCGGTGTAACGGATGATTTCCTCAACGGCCGACTCCAATAATGAGGGCGTATTCCGCAGCAGTTCCAATTGCGACGGGTTCTGAAGCAGGGCCAAAATCCCGTTGCCAATCAGGTTGGTCGTTGTTACATGCCCTGCGAAGATCAAGAGCACGCACATGGAATACAGCTCGTCCTCTGTGAACGAATCATTTTGGTCCTCCGCGGTCACCAAAGCACTGAGCAGATCGTCTTTCGGTTCAGCCCTCCGCTCGGCGACGGTCTCTCGAAGGAACTCAATCAGTTCAGTCAAGCTTTGCGATGCCGGCCCGGCGTTCTCCCGGGCGTCGCGCATGTGCCCCGCCAATGTGGCCAGATCGTCGGACCATTTCTTGAGCTTTTCCCGGTCTCGGTCGGCAACGCCTAATACCTCGGAGATCACCAGGGCCGGTAGTGGGTAGGCCAGCTCTGAGATGATCTCCATGCTTCCCTTTTTTCGGACATCGTTCAGAAGCAGGTCGGCGGAGTCTTGTACCTGAGATCTGATCCTTTCCAACACCCCTGGTGTGAATGCCTTATTCGCCAGCAAGCGCAGTCGTGTGTGGTCGGGAGGGTCCCTGAAGATCATCATCGCCATGAAAGTCTGCTCAAGGGTTTTGACGGTTTGTCCTCCGCCGGCCTCTTGAATCAGGGCGGAGAAGCTTGTAGAAGAGAGACGGGGGTCCCTCAGCGCATCCATAACGTCTTGATACCGCGTTAGAACCCAGACTTGGGAGCCTTCGCTCCAGTGGACCGGGTCTTCGGACCGAAGATGATCGTATCTTTCGTAAGGGTTCTGGACCGGCCGCCCGGTGATCGGATCATTCTGCTGAATCATGACTTCTCCCCGGTGAATCACACCCGACGAATCACAATGGAAGGTACACTGCCTGCCCGGTCTGGCTGCTGCGTATGACCGCTTCGGTCCATTCCATGTAGTGTACTCCAGTCTCGAAGGGAACCATATCCACCTGCTCCGTGCCACGGATGGCGTTGGTGAATTGTTCCTCCACCCGATAGTGGGCCTGACCGTCGGCCGGGTTGCGCACTTCGGTTAGTTGGTCGTCGCCCCGGCGTCCGGCGAAGACATTCTGTTGCTGGTCGATGTGGATCGTGCCCTCGGTGCCGTAGATCCAAGTCTGGTTGCCCGTCGACAGGCCGGTGGTGGCGCTCATCCTCATGTGGACTTGAGCCCCATTTGCCAGTTCGTAGAGGATGTTCACGTGGTCGGGGATGGAAACCGAGACCATCTGGCCATTTTCGTCGGATCGGTATGGCACGTGGATCTTGGACATGGCCATGACACGGTTGCCACGTCCCAACCAGCGCATCATTGATTCATAGGACGCGCCGATATTTAACGTGTTGTACCCGCTCATCCTCCAATCGTGCCGCCAGTGCAGCTCGCCTCCGAAGTCGGCGAAACGGTTCTGTAATGCCTGCATCTCCACGGATAGCACTTCGCCCACGGAGCCATCGTTAACTAATCGCTTGATCAGGTTGTCAATCTTGTAGGTTGTGGATGTTGGGGTCAGCTGACATACCAGTTCAGGGTGGGCATGGGAGGCGGCCAGCATGTCGCGGGCGTCTTGGGCGGTGGCAGCCATTCGGGCCTCGGTGAGAACGTGCTTGCCCTTCTCCAACGCAGCCAACGTCATCGCCCGGTGCATGTATGGCCAGGTGCCGATGCAGACCGCGTTTATGCTTTCGTCTTCCAGTAATTCTTGCCATCCGCTGTAGACCTGAGAGATATTGAACTGGTCTGCCACGGTTCGGCTGGATTCCAAGGTGCGGTTGGCCACACCGACGATCTCCAGCCCGTCAATCCTTTGAAAGCCTGGGATGTGCCGGTTGCGGACGTTTCCGCCCGCGCCGATGAGTCCTACGCGAATCACTTCCTCCGCCATGTAGGTCCTCCTGAACGAATCGACGTGTCGCTTATTTTCACGGCAATAATGGCAGCAGCTCCTCGGAGATTAACTGGAGGTATTCGAGTCGGGCTGTCTTTTCATTGGGCAGGTTCAAGCATCCGAAACCGATGTATTCTAAGCCGTTCTCCCGGTGACTGCGCACGATGGTCTCCGCGCAATCCTGGGGGCTTCCGACCACTGTCCAGTCAGCGAGTTCCCGTGCCCCTCCGAGGCCGAAGTCGACGGTGCTGGATTCCTGCATGTTGAAATTCGAGTACAAACCCTTTTTGGCTTCACCTGCCGCTATGGCCTGAGAGACTGCCGTCTCCCGGTCCCTCGCGATGGAGATCGAGCGGTTGGCTGCCAGGTAACCAGTTTTATCCGGCTGTTCCGCAATGGCTTCCCAGTACATCGTCGAAAGTTGGTCGATGTCTTCCCAGTTTGGTTGGGGGCCTAGCAGACAGGCGTCGGCGATGGCCGCCGCCCGGCGCACCGCACCCCGGCTCTGCGCGGCGAGCCAGATGGGTGGATGGGGTTTCTGTACGGGCGTGATGCCCAATCGGCCGCCGCGGACGGTCCAGTGTCGGCCCTCATGGTTGACCTCTTCCCCCGTCCACAACTCTTTCATCAAGGCTATCGATTCCTCGAGACGGCTGACCCTCTCCGCCCGGTTGGTCCCGAATGCCTCCAGTTCTTTCTCCACGTAACCCAGACCTACTCCCAAGGTGAACCGTCCGTTGCTGATCTGGTCTAAGGTCGCGGTCTGCTCGGCGATGTCCACCGGGTTGTGGTAGGTCAGCAAGAGGATGCCAGTCATGAGCCGAAGCCCATCTGTGTCTGGCGCCAACCGAGAAAGGACCTGCATGGGCTGGGGCCAGATGGTGGGGTAGGCGATGAAGTGCTGGGGCATATAAAGCGTGGTGAAACCCATGCCACGGGCCTGCCGGAAGATCTCGGCCGCCTCTTCTATCTGCTCGTATAGTGGCCTGGTTGGGTCGTCGATGTAATCCCGGACATATAATCCGACGTCCATTCTCACCCTTAAGGTCGCCAAAATAGCGGGGCCTGGCTGGAATTGGTCACAAGTATAACAAAGGTGGCTACAGGCTGGAACTTTGACGTTATTCCCTGAAATGGACAAATCGGAAATCGTAAATAAGTAAGTTTGGTTTTGCTATAATTCGCTTCGAATTAAAGGGAATAATGGCCTCAGAACAACAGAAAAAGATCCTCGTTATTAAGGACAACGAAGACATTCGGACCGTTGTAACCACCCGCCTGAATCGGGCTGGCTACGATACGATCATCGCAGCGGACGGAATGGACGGTCTGCGCCGGTTCTACGGCGACCGGCCGGACCTGGTTGTTCTCGATATCGCGATGCCGGTCATGGACGGGTGGCAGGTTTTGGAACGTCTCCGAAAGGTGTCCGACGCTCCGGTATTGATCCTGACTGCTGCGACTCAAGAGCGGGACAAACTTCGTGGCTTGAGGTCCGGCGCCGACGACTACATCACAAAGCCCTTTTCTGGGGAAGAGCTCTTGGCGCCGGTCTAGGTGGCTCTCCGCCGGGCCAGTTCATCGGAGGAAGAGGCCGAATCCACCGGATATTCAGACCCCGAGATCACCATAGACTTCCAAAAATATGAAGTGCTGGTCCGCAGCGAATCGGTGAGCTTGAGCCCCACAGAGTTTCGGCTGTTGGCGGCGCTGATCAGAAACGCCAACCAGGTTTTGAGCCAAGACCAATTGCTGGACCAGGTATGGGGCCGGGAATACGTCGGTTCCCTGGAAGCGGTTCGTCTTTACGTTGGCTACCTGCGCCGGAAGGTCGAGCGCAACCATGAGGCCCCTGCTCTGATCGAGACAGTCCGAGGGTTCGGTTACCGCTACTGCCGGCCCACTTCTTAGCTTCGCCCGGTTTTATCTCCAAAGCGAATTCACACCTTCCCAGGACCTGTCGCTGAGATCCTTCTTCCGATCGCTTATGTCGCGTGTTTGTGCGTGTGGGTGCGGATGTTAAGCGTACTACCATTGGTTTGATTCGTGCCTGGCCAGTCTTAAATTCCATTGAATCTGCCCAACGTCGCATTGGTTTCTCTAGGCAAATAACGCACGAATTCGTAATCGTGTGTATGGCCTGTCAGTAGGAAGGGGCCTTTCACGACCGTTGGATAGCATGCGAATGCTGGTTGCTGAAGGGAATATTGAATCGGGGACGCCCGTTTTAGGCCGAACGATGGCGACCCAATCAGATGGAACCAACCGCCAGAAAATGGACCAGGACCAAGCCTCATATCCGGCCGACGGCAATAGGGATGTGGGATTAATGGTTTCCGGTAAGCAGCTGCCCTCATGGGAATGTTCGCCCTGCTCTTTGTTGTGGCTTGTGGCGGAGACGCCACGGCTACGCCGGGTTCGATATTTCCGACCGCCGCCCCCATACCAACGGCCACGGCGGCCCCAACCCCCACCATCCCGCCAACATCGTCCAGCCCTCTATTACGGCTGAACTTGGGCGGAGAGCCGAATACCCTTGATCCTCAGTTAGCCAGCTCGTTGTTAGAATTCTCCGTGCTCAGGCAACTTTCTGAAGGCTTGCTTGGCTTCGATGAAGATTTGCATCTGATCCCTCTAGTGCCCACCGAAGTTACCGCTGTTCAAAATGGCGGCATCTCTGACGATGGTCTCACCTATACGTTCAAGCTGAGGGATGGCCTGATCTGGAGTGGCAGCCAACCGTTGACCGCCGGGGACTTCGTATACACTGCGGAAGACATCTCCCAGGGAGACCGGGTCTTGGTCATAGTATCCGGAGACACCACTAGCGGCGGTCCGGTAGACGCGGTCTCGGTCATAGTCAATCCACCGGAGGTTGGTGGAGCATTCGGCGGTGACACGTCCATCGGCATCTTGAATGGGACCGTGGGCGAAGTCGGCGGCGGTGGCCTCACGGTTGCCGCCGACTCTGGGGAGACGCGGGTTAACCTGGGAGACCAGGTGGCCGTCCAGATCTATGAGACCGGAACGCTAGAGGATATCTCAATGGGCGACCGTGTCCTGGTCATAAATTCAACCGACGACGAAAGCGGGGAACCGGTAACCACAACATCGATCGTCATCAACCCATCGGAGGGCGGTGGATCTGGCGGCGGCGGGTTCGGCGGTAGACGCCAGAGGTTGTAGTGACCTGCCTGCAGGTCTGCGCCTATTCTTCCGAAAGAGATTTATCCACGTAGGCAAGACCTTCTAGCATCAGGCCGTAGCCTAGCATGTCCTGCATCTGCCTCTTGATGTTCAGGGTCATTGCCACCCTGCTGTAGCGGACTGTCAGCGGTGGACGCTCGATGATCATCCGGGCCAACTCCCAGGCGCGGGGCAGCAGTTGGTCCTTGGGCAACACCTCGCTGATTACGCCCAGATCGAGAGCTTTTTGTGCCGACAGCGTCTGGCCGGTCAGCAGGAAGTAGCGGCCCCGGTTGCTTCCCAGGACCATGGGCCACACCACGTGCACACCGTCCCCCGGCACGAC
>ERZ651768.3084-NODE-3084-length-11287-cov-15.895361_pt1 | contig 11287 bp, 5 predicted proteins | sample MGYA00514754_ERZ651768 | MGnify/ENA metagenome assembly ERZ651768 | reverse complement strand
TGTGCTTGAAGTGATTTTTGCTTCACCGCTTGGCATTCCGGCCCCAAGAGTCATTGTTAAGGAATCAATTATTATCTCAGAGAGATCGAAAGTGTAGGATAGATCTGTAAACTGGGTTTGAAATTCCAATTTTTGCCCTTTTCTTTCATCCAGGTAATTCTCATTTGTCTGCCCTAATCCCCAGCCATTCCAAATAAATGCAATTGATGTATTTGTAGACTTGGCTGTTTCAACTGAAAATGTTCCATAAATAAACCTAAACCTGAATGAGTGAGGTTCAGTTTCAATTTTAAGTTTTTTACCATTGACCCACTCATTTTCTATATTCCCGTTTTTATCATAACTTTTAACATTCCATGGTTTGCCTTTTCTAAACTCACCTGCTCTCTTTTTTCCACTTTTGTATGTATGAGTCACTTGACCATGCATCAACCCATTTTTAAATTCTCCAGAATATTTTCCAGAAGAAGAACTTAGTTCTCCAGTACCATTTGGTTTACCGTCAAAAATCTCTCCTGTATATTTCAAATGCTTTTGATCATCACCACTCTCAAACCAACCGATTTTGCCGTTAACTTTTTTCAAATATAAAATGCCTGTCTCCTGAGCAGCAAGAGTAGAAGTCAGAAGTAGAAGCGAAAAAGTGAAAGTTATGAATTTATATCCCATTGAATTTACTAGCTTTATGATTTAAAAAACGTACCAATGTATCACAATTTGGGGTAATTTACAATAATGCAGGATTTAGTCCCGGAGGGAGAAAAAAATCGATACTGATTGGTACGCTGATTGCCCTATATCTTCAGCCGGGCCCGCTTCTTATGAAGGATCGTCCTGAAGTTTTCTGGTCGGTAATTTTTCGATGTACTTTGGAAAGCATTAATCTCCTTTATTGAATAATATCGTCAAATAATCAGGAAATCATTTTTTGCCATATCCGCCTCCGCCAGGAGTTTCGATGCGGATACGGTCTCCGGGTTCAGCGCTAATTTCGTTTTTACCTCCTAAATGAAGCATCGAACCGTCATTTCGTATAAAGAGGTTTTGTCCGCATCGGCCAGGCTCACCACCATTGAGTCCGTATGGCTGGTGAACCCGACGCTCAGAGAGAATTGCTGTATTGAGCGGCTCAAGAAATTCAATTTCCCTTACAAGTCCGTTGCCTCCCGAATAAATTCCGGACCCTCCGGAATTATTCCGGATTGAAAATTCTCGCAGCATCACCGGATAACGCCTCTCCAGTATTTCCGGGTCAGTAATACGAGTATTTGTCATGTGTGTGTGAACCCCTGACTGACCATGCCAGCCAGGCCCTGCACCTGCTCCTCCTCCAATAGTTTCATAATAGCCAAAATTATCGTTACCGAAAGTAAAATTATTCATGCATCCCTGTGAAGCAGCACATGCTCGGAATGCCTTCAGAATCACATCCGTAATGCGCTGTGAAGTAAGTACATTACCGCCTACAACAGCAGCGTTCTCTGAAGGAGCCAGCAGGGAACCATCTTCTATGATAACTTTAATTGGATTAAGACAACCCTGATTGAGCGGTATTTCCTGATCAATTAAACAGCGTAAACTGTATAAAATTGCAGAATGCGTGACCGCTCTTGGTGCGTTAAGGTTTCCCCAAAGCTCTGAGCCTGTTCCGGTAAAATCAAAAATTGCACTGCCGTCTCTTCGATCGATGGTAAGACGCAAAAATAATTCGCTGCCGTCATCAAGAAAATCGCTGGCTTCCACTGTATCTACTTCCGCCAAACCTTCGCGCAATGATAGTTCCTTCAGCATATTACGTACTGCTTCTTCCGCGTTGCTTTGAATATGATGCATGTATGCCTGCACGATCTGCAGGCCCGTAGTTTTTTCCATAGTAAAATGTTCAACCATTTCCAGCAGCAAATCAATGCCCCGCTGATTTGCGGCAACCTGGGCCTTCAGGTCGGAAAGATTGTCTGAGAGCAAACGTGTTCCCCTGATTGCAGTTTCCCCGGGCTTGCGTTTGATTTTACCCGGAGACTGAAGCAGCTCAATGATACCTTCTTCGTTAAAAACACCGTTCTCAACCAGCTTAAAGGATTTGATACATGCTCCTTCTTCCTTCAATTCACGTGAAAACGGTGGCATTGATCCAGGAGAAATTCCCCCAATATCAGCATGGTGACCTCGGCTGGCAACATAAAAAATCGGGAGACTGAATGTTGACTGTTCTTCCGTTGCACCTGATCCCTGTGCTTGCCAGACCGGAGTGATCACAGTAATGTCAGGAAGATGACTGCCCCCGGCAATTGGGTGGTTTGTCAGCAGAACATCACCTCTTTTAAGTAATTTGCCTTGAAGTTTTGCCTGTTGACGGACCGCTTCGCTCATTGCACCGAGGTGAACAGGCTGATGCGGCGCATTTGCTACCAACCCTCCTGTTTCGTCAAAAATTGCACATGAAAAATCTAGACGCTCTTTGATGTTTGTGGATATTGCAGTCCGCTGCAGGGTTCGTCCCATCTGTTCAGCAATAGACATGAAAAGGTTTCCGAAAATAGATACCTGGACAGGATCAGCCTGAGTGCCTATTTCCAGATAGGATTTGGTTGCAACAGTTATTACTATGCCTCCATACTGCGTTATTTCTGAGCTGCACCCAGGTTCAATCAGAATTGTTGAAGTGTCCTGCATAACAATCGCCGGGCCATCAATACTCATTCCTGCTCCAAGTTTTTCCAGCAGAAAAATAGGAGTATTATGCCAGCTGCCCGTCCCGGTTTCCTCGGATATAAAATAACAGCGTGTATGATTTTCCGGTAATGGAGATCCGGATTGTTTTGCAAGTGGAAATTTATCAAGACCTGGTGATTTGGCCACAGCCCTTACTCGCAAATCATCCACAATTATTTCCCTGCCAATTAAATCAAATCCAAATTCCCTGCGGTATGTCTCCCGGAACGCTTTCACAAAATCCGGATGAGTTTGAATATTTCTCTTTGAATCCGGACTTGATTTTGAACTCTTGAATCTTTCTTTTGCAGCTACAGAGTTTAATGAATCCTTTCGGTCTGGTTCTGGAATCATCAATGCCGTGTCAGTCCCCTGATATCTCAAATTGAGATAGCGTTTTATTTGAATTTGTTCCTGTTTGTAACCCTGGTTAATTAACTCCGTTTTTGCCTCGTCAGCTAAACTATCCAGTTTTTTCTGCAATTTTTTCTGAATAATATCCGTCTCGCCTTCAGATAAAACGCTCGCTGAAGGCTGCTGTTTTTCTACCACAATATCCGCCAGTCCCATTCCGTACGCAGATAGAATTCCGGAAAAGCGGTGGATGAAAATTTTTGAGATACCCAGTTCACGGGCGATCGCGCAAGCGTGCTGACCGGCGGCACCGCCAAAACATGCCAGAGCATGTTCCTTGATATCAAAACCACGCATAACCGAAATCTCCCGAATAGGACGAACCATAACTTCATTGGCCACCCTTAAAAATCCCAGGGCAACTTCTTCAGGAGACATGTGCGGAAGATTTTTCTCTTTGGAATATTTGTTTATTTCTGCAGTTAACTTTTTCATGGCTTCAAGGGAGGCTTCAAGATCAAGGGCTTCATTTTCGTTCGGACCAAAGATTTTTGGAAAATAATCCGGGTGCAATCTACCCAGCACTAAATTTGCGTCCGTAACCGCCAAATAACCTCCTTTTCGATAACAGACGGGACCGGGATGTGCTCCTGCCGATTCAGGGCCAACTTCAAATAAGCCGTTACGAAAAAACAGACGTGAACCGCCCCCTGCAGCAACCGTTTTTATGTGCATTTGGGGAGCCTGAATGCGTACTCCCGCAGTTTCTGTTTCATGTACTAACTCATAGTCGTCCCCATAACGGGAAACATCTGTAGAGGTACCACCCATATCAAAACCAATCACAGGCTGTCTCAACTCGGTTGTCATGGCATATCCTACAACACCTCCTGCAGGTCCTGACAGAATGGCATTGCTACCCTTAAAATTCTCAGAATCAGTCAGGCCTCCATCAGACTGCATGAAAAGCAATTGTGTGTTTTCAAGGTTGTCGGAAAATCCGGACCGGAAACTGTCGAGGTAATTCCGGATATGCGGCGTAAGGTAAGCGTCAACAGTTGTGGTATCTCCACGAGCAACCATTTTGACCATAGGCATCACCTCATGCGAAAGTGAAATCTGATTAAAACCTATATCACGGGCAATTTCTCCTATCTGAAGCTCATGTTCCTTAAATGCGTAAGAGTGCAAAAATACTACTGCTACCGCTCTAATTCCTTTTTTATAAATATTTTTAAGTTGGCTTCTTACCTCATTTAAATTCGGTTTCGTCAATACTTCAAATTTTTCTCCCGTAGTGCCTTCAACAATTTCTGGTGCAGACTTATTTCTTTCTGATGAAGCTTTTTTTAGGATGCGTACCCGCTCATCAACTTCAATCACTTCCTCATAAAGCAATTCCAGTTTGTGGATTTCCAGATCAAATATTTTGGGACGGCTTTGATTTCCGATTTGCAGCAGATCACGGAATCCTTTAGTTGTTACCAGCACAGTTTTCTCGCCTTTTCTTTCCAGCAGCGCGTTTGTGGCAACAGTTGTACCCATGCGAATCCACTCAATATTTTCTGCAGAAAAAGAGGTAGTTCCGCTGACGCTTTCTTTGGGGAAGGACTTTCCGGTTACGGACTCCATGATGCGGCGAATGCCCTCGCGCGGTGCGTCAGCATAATTCTGGGGGTCTTCTGAAAGCAGTTTGACCACCCGAAATCCAGGCTCTCCCGGAACTTCGGCGTAAACATCGGTGAAAGTTCCGCCACGGTCAATGGAAAAACGGAATGAGGTGTCTGCCATTTTGTGATAAATTTCAGTCATTCACCTTCAAGGTTTTTCATTGAATCACGAATAAATTCCAGCTGTGTTAAAAGTGTTTGTTGATTCTCTCTGGAAATGTTTTTCCAGTTTTCAGCAATTTTAGCCTGGGTTTCCCTGAGTTTTACCTCGGTAATGGAAGAGTCAGAGGATTCGAGAATGGTAACGGTGGGCTGCAATTGGCTCAGTTGTGCATTTTTTTCACGATTTAAAATCTCGTGATAATTCCAGCCGAACAAAGTAGAAATCCTTTTCAGCAATTCGGGATCAGGTACTGCATCTCCTGACTCAATCTGCTGGTAATATTCAGGATTAATTTGCAGAAGGAGTGACATACCTTCCACATTTTGATCAGCCTCAACTCTTGCCTGCTTAATTTGTTCATGCAGTGAGACTCCCGGTGAAGACTCTGGAATTTCAGGAATTTCCACCTTTGGAAATCTTGCCTGAATTTCTTTGGCAGGCAGCGGAGGCTGCCTTGTGCCAAGAATATGTGTACTCTGGGTTTTAATTTTTTGCTGAATTTGCTTGTAATTCCAACCATACAGGGAACATAACTTGCGAAGTAAATTATCAGGAGGAACCAAGCCTGCTTCAATTTCTTCGTAATAATCCGCAGACACCCCCAGCAATGTGGCAATCCCTTTTATATCCTGCCTGGCAGTATTTCTAGCCTCTCGCACCATTCCGGCAAGGGGTGTTGCTGCAATACCATCTGCTGTACCTTTCCCTGAGACCTGCTGCTTGTTCTCATGGTTCTTCTCCTTTGGCTTTGAATTAGGAGTATTATCGGCAAGCCTTTTGATATCCTTGTAATTCCATTCAAAGAGCGAACAGAGACGCTGCAGGATTTCATCCGGAGGGATCCAGTCCTCTTCCAATCGTGCAAATTCTTCAGGTTCCATCTGCATCAGCAAAGCAAGGCCTTCGATGCTTTGACCAATGTCTTCGCGGAATTCACGAATCTTTTGATTAAGTTCAGACATTATCTACAAAAGAAGTGGCTTTTGATTAAAATGAGCACATGTCAACAACTAACGACCCTTAACGTCAAGAACATTTGAATGCCTTTTCAAGGATCTTAAAATTAAATATGCAGCAAGTGTAGTCCAGAACAGAACATTCCACAAAGGAACAACATAAAGCTTCTGAACAACCAAATAATTGCCGATCAAATCCAGAACAGTAAAAGAAAAAATGAGCGCAAACAGGCTGGAATACTCTCTTCTCAAAATGTTTATAAAAGAGAACTTCAGCTCAGGACTGTCCCATTTGGAAAAATCGGGAAAGAATCCTGGAGTTATTTCAGACCAATTCTCGAAATCTTCACCGAACTTGCTCCTAAGAAAGTCCTCTTCTGCTGCCATGATTCGTTCGTAATAGAGGGCAAATGTCAGAGTGTAGATCATAGGCAGCCACCATACAAACGGAAAGAGAGATACTCCAAGCCCCATAATATAATTACCCAGGTAAAGAGGATGCCTCACTACAGAATACCAGCCAGTGGTATTCAGGACTTCCGCAATCTGCTCCCTGGTGTTTCTACCGGACGTATTTTGTGGTGTATGACCAACAACAAGTATCCTGAAAAATAAGCCAAGCAGTCCTACAACCAGGCTGAATATTCCCCAGGTAGTGGTCATTTCCCTGTTCCCTCCTACATATTCATACTCTGCCATTGCAGGAATGAAAATGATTATCAGGATAATGGGGAAATAACTTCTCCATCGAAAAAGCCAATATCCTGTTGATACAATATTTTTTTCAAGTTTCATTCAAAGATTTATTCAGGAATCCAATTTTTAAAAATTTTAATTGTGATCAACTCAGTATCCCTAATTTATCATTCTATCGTGACGACTAAAAATTTTTCATGCAGGAATCATTACAAAATTAACATTTGCTCAAAATATTCTAACAGAAAATCTTTTATTCACTCCGTTCAATTTGACAAATTTTATCCCAAGGTAAAAGGCATAATTCCTAGATTCTCTATTAACAGGATTATTCCTGCTCTAAAGAAAAAAATCTCTTTTCATTAACAAGAGAATAAAGAGATTATTTATTTCATCAGCATCATTATTAATATTATTTAATCCAAAAAGTCAGCAATTTATTTCCACGGAATTTGAATTTGCTGCATAAAACAATTTCCCATCACTTGGAGTTCCAGCAATAATTATTAAACTTTATGACGGATTCTAAAGATTAAGCATACTAATGAATAAACATTTTTATGCCTAAAGAAACAGCTATTTTGATGCTAGATGAAAGAAATTTTCCCCAAGACTGATACAGTTTAAAATTATTAATACGGGGAAACTGAAGGATAAAATGTGGTGGTTTATTTAGATGGAAGGAAACAAATTATAAGAAAAAATGAGGGCCTGTATAAGGCCCTCAAAAGCGTCTTAACTAACGTTTCATGTTTATCAGGTCCTGAATCATTTCATCACTTGTAGTAACAGTTTTGGCACTTGCCTGGAATGCACGTTGCGTCTCAACCATTTTCACAAATTCCTGTGAGAGATCTACGTTGGACTGTTCCAGACTTTTACTGCGTATTTCGCCTAAACCTGCAGTTCCCGCCTCACCAGTCACTTTCTTGCCTGAACCTAAAGTTTCTTCAAGCATATTTTCACCGACTTGAGCAAGCTTTCCGGGATTGTCAAATTTCGTCAAAACAATTCTGCCAATAGCCCGGGTGTATCCTGCATCAAACACTCCATTTACAGTACCATTGTCTTCAAGGAAGATGCTTTCTAACGTTCCAGCAGGATTCCCATCAGCGCTCGTTCTAAGCACATTGTAATTGCCTGCAAACTGAGTTAAACCATCCAATCCACTTCTGGGATCCATTGGGTCATCCGGATTATAACCGTCACCAAGATGCAGACCCATGACTATAGGAGTCCCGCCCCCAAATGGAATAGCAAATTGCGGAACACCTGTGTCTGGGTCGACAGGTTGCGGGATTAATCGTGGTGGACCCGCAGGAAGAGGTTGACCGTCTGGACCAACACCTCCAGGCTGTGCTTCAAATGATCCGCCTGTAGCAGCTATTAATTTACCACTTTCGGTAAACTGCATAAATCCTCCACCTACAGCAACCATTGTCCCTGGGACCCCTCCCAAAGAAGCACCATCAAACATAACATAGTACTCCCACTGATTGCTGACACCTGTTCCCGCTATCGGTTGGCCTGTAGCGGGATCAATTTGTTCTGGAAGGTCTGGACGTTTTCTCATGGCAATGGTCGCGGCGTGATTGTTGCCCACTGCATCATAAACTGTTGTAGAAGTGGCAAAATTGTACATACTGTCCAACACATTGGTCGGGTCCACTGGCACATCTTTTACAACTGCGTTAGAATCAAGGTTTGCAGCAATCTTTATGCCGGTTCCTTTGCGCCCATTTCCTGTAGGTTGAGGTGCATCCACAAGACCCAGGACCTTAAGTGCACCAGGAATTCCTTTGCTATCTCCGGTAATCCGGTCTACTTGCAAGGACTGTACGCGTCCTCCACGAATTGTAGAAAGAAATCCTTCCTTGTCAAATGAAAATTGACCGTTTCGGGTATATTCCTCTTTGCCTGTAGTAGGATTAACAATTGTGAAAAAACCTCCTCCGGCAATTGCTAAATCCGTATTGAGATTGGTAGCTTCAAACGCTCCCTGTGAATAATCCTGTTCAACAGCTCCAATTTTCACACCATTGCTGGCTTTAGTAAATGCAGCTCCCTGGGGCCATGAATTTCCCATTAAGTCAGCAAAAGCAACATGGTTGCGTTTGAATCCAAAGGTATTGACATTAGCAATGTTGTTACCAACAATCTGCATGGTCTTTCCCTGGGTTTGTACTCCACTTGCTCCTGTATTTAATGATCCAAGTAATGCCATTTTATTTCTCCTTAAACTGTATTAGAAAGCATATCAAGCGGCTCAGTCCATTGTTTCGCATAGATATTTTGTTATTTAAAAGACTTACTAATTGTTTGTAACTGAACTCCCAGGTACAGACTTTCTGATTCCAGAACTATCGGAACTCCAGAGAGGAGTTTTTCGAGTGTTTAGTTCTGTTCGAGCTGGAAGAGGAATCGCGTTTTCATAACGTAATTTTGACTTATTTCCTAATCCAACCATTTCTTTTGCAGAGACCCATTCATCATTTATTTTCAGCAATGGTTCATTTCCATCAAAACGTATCATGGATACTTGACCTGATTTAGTCATTGTGACACCGATCTCTTCACCGCCATCTGTTCTTGCAAACACATTGTAGCTGTAATTGCCGTCAGGCATTTGGTCCCCGTCGTTGTCACGTCCATCCCAGTAAAATTCATGAACACCCTGTGCTCTGCTCTCAAGATTTATCTCACGTATCATTTCTCCTGTTGAATCACGCACAAGCAGCATTACTCTGTCAGCACTTCCGTCCAACTTATATGAAACCGGAATGGAGTCCCCATTTTTCAAAGGGATTTCCCTGGCGCCAACCTCGACGTCTCTACCTAGTAAGCTGCCTGCTGTGGCCTTGGCAATGTGCTGCTGTATTGCCATCAGGTTTGCAGTCTGAGTATTGAGGTTTTGTAACTGTTCTACTGTTCCCATTGATGACAGCTGCTGCATCATGCCTGCTGAGTCCATTGGATCGAGCGGATCCTGATTTGCCATTTGAGTCATCAGTAAATTCAGGAAATCCTGCTTCCCAAGTTTTTTGCCGTCTCCACTGTTAGAAGACGCTTTATTTCGCAAACTGGTCGCATTATACTGCAGAGCCTGTTGAACGTTGTTTCCGGTATTCATAACTAACTTGCTTTAGACATATAGATTTAGGCCGGAATCTGTCCGGTGTCTCACATGTGGTGTTTCTTCCAATGTGGATATTTCTTGTTCTTTCCCTCTCTGTGAGGAAAACATTTCATCTTCGAATTCCTCGTATTGGCGGTCACTTCCAAATTGAGAGTCCTTCTGGTTGATATCAACATTAAGCGCTAGATCTTTGTAAGCAAATTCCTGATCCAGGAATCTGCTGCGTAATGAATCAAATCCTGATTCCACTAACTGTTTTGCAAGCGGGTTGTCAACACGCATTTCTATCAACAGGTCTCCTCCTGATTGTCTTACCTTCAAGGTAATATGTCCCAACTCTTCCGGGTGCAAGCGCAGAGTCATTTCTTCAACTCCATTACCACGCATAATTCTGACTCTGCTTACCAGCTGCTGTATGTCAAACGGCAGATCTACATTCCTTAAGTTGTCAGCTGGAGCATTCATGGAATCAGATGTTTTGTAGATTGAAGTGCCGGAAGTTTCAGATGAAGCACTGAGTCCTGTGGACATAACAGGTTCAATGCCGGAATTCTCATTGCCTGAAAATTTGGTTTCTTTGGAAGCTAATGCTCTGAACTGATTTATAGGCGCCATAGACCACTTTTCAGACGAAACTTTTGTAGTATCAGAACCTGTAGTTTGGAAAATTTCTTTTGCTTTTACTGTTCCTTTTAATTCATCAGGAGATTTAAACATCTCTTTTGCCAGTAAATCTTCTGATACTTTTCCCTTTGTCGAGCCCTGTAGATCTTCTGTTCCTTTAAATCTTTCTGTGAGTTTTGAAACTTCTGATGCTTTTGGTCGTATTAAACTTTGAGATTCCGAAGCTGCTTTATCTTTTTCAGAGATTTGTAATCCACCTGAAACTCTTGATTTTGCTTCTGCAGCAAACTCTTCCATATCGTTAATACTCGCTTTAGTCTGGGAACCTTCGTGAGTTTTAATATTTTCAACTACCTGCAGACTTTCACCTGCTTTCAACTGCTCTTTAGACATTGTGCTGCCAGCAAACTCTTCCACATTGTTAATACTTGCTTTAGTCTGGGAACCTTCGTGAGTTTTAATATTTTCAACTACCTGCAGACTTTCACTTGCTTTCAACTGCTCTTTAGACATTGTGCTGCCAGCAAGCATATTTTTAGCAGGATCCCCACTAATGGATATTTCAGCATCTTGAGAATTTTCACTCAACAGATAAGAAGAAACTGGTGGAATTTCATTTTTATGATTAAATGTCTGAGTCTCTCCAGCTGTTTTATTATTAGCTGCAGCAATATCTTCATGATTCTGAATTTGTTTTCCTGAGTTATTCTTCATTTCAGATTTAATTTCAATACCGGATTGTCCAATTCCTTCTTCAGGCAAAACTGTCTGATTTAATGTTTTATGCTTGTCTGATTTAATTTCAATACCGGATTGTCCAACTACTTCTTCAGGCAAAACTGTCTGATTTAATGTTTTATGCTTGTCTGATTTAATTTCAATACCGGATTGTCCAACTGCTTCTTCAGGCAAAACTGTCTGATTTAATGTTTTATGCTTGTCTGATTTAATTTCAATACCGGATTGTCCAACTGCT
>ERZ651768.3082-NODE-3082-length-11292-cov-10.505751_pt1 | contig 11292 bp, 7 predicted proteins | sample MGYA00514754_ERZ651768 | MGnify/ENA metagenome assembly ERZ651768 | reverse complement strand
GCGCCAAGGCACGCTCACCATCATGCGCGCCTGGGCATTCTACAACCCGGCGATGAGTTTTATCGCGGCGAGCGGCATCGGCCTGGTACTGTGGATCGGCGGCAACCAAGTGATGAACGACCAAATGTCCGTCGGCGAGCTGGTCGCTTTCCTGTTTTATCTCGCGCTGTTTTATGAGCCGATCGGTAAACTGCACGGGCTCAACCAAATGCTCCAAGCTGCCCGAGCCGGCGGCGAGCGGGTATTCGACATCCTCGACGCCACGGAGGAGCGCAAAGACGCCGAGTCGAGCCAGCCACTTCCCGAACTGGTGCGCGGTGAGGTCGAGTACCGCGGTGTTCACTTCCAGTACACCCAGGATAAGCCGGCGCTTCACGACATCTCACTCCTGGCTAGGCCGGGGCAGATGACCGCGCTGGTCGGTCCCACCGGCGCCGGTAAATCGACTCTCGTCAACCTGCTGCCAGCGTTTTACGAGGTCACCCTCGGCGCGATCACCATCGACGGGCAGGACATCGCCCTCACCTCGCTCGAGTCGCTGCGCGAAAACATCTCCGTCGTCAGCCAGGAACCGTTCCTATTCAACGGCACCGTCGGCGAGAACATCGCGTACGGCAACCTCGACGCCAGCGCCGAGCAACTCACCGAGGCTGCCCAGGCCGCCAACTGTTTCGAGTTCATCAGCGAATTGGCTGACAGATTCGACACCAAGGTCGGCGAGCGCGGCGTCCGGCTCAGCGTTGGCGAGAAACAGCGTATCAGCATCGCCCGCGCCCTGCTCAAGAACTCGCCGATCCTCATCCTCGACGAGGCTACCGCCAGCGTGGACACCGCCACCGAGCGCCTCATTCAGCAGGCACTCGAGCGGCTCATGATCGGCCGCACAACCTTCGTCATCGCGCACCGGCTGAGCACCATCCGCGACGCCGATCAGATTCTCGTGTTGAAAAATGGCCGGGTCATCGAACGTGGCACGCACAACGAGCTCGTCGGGCAACAAGGCCTTTATGCGCGGCTGGCCCGTATTCAAAACACCACCTTCATCGAGGAGAGCTTCGCGAAACTCGAACCTGTCACCTGACCGGCATGCCAAGCCTGCTCATCGCCAGCCACAACACCCACAAGATGGCAGAAATCGCCACGATTCTGGGAGAAGACTTCGACGTGCAGAGCTTGGCCACGCACAACGGAGCGCCGGAAGTCGAGGAGAACGGGGACACCTTCACCGCAAACGCCGTTAAAAAAGCCGTTGAGACCGCCGCCTGGCTGAGCAGCCAAGCGCTTGGCCAAGCGCTGCCGGATTTCGTGCTCGCGGATGATTCCGGCCTGGCGGTCGATGCGCTCGGCGGCTCACCGGGCGTTCACTCCGCGCGATTTGCCGGCGACGATGGCAACTCAACCGACGAGGCCAACAACGCCAAGCTGCTGCGCGCATTGGCCGGTGTGACCGGCGACAATCGAGGCGCGCAATTCCAATGTGTGCTGGCGTTGGCCGCGCTTGGCCAAGCCAGCGAAGTCAGGACGTTTGATGGCATTTGCCGTGGCAGAATTGCCCAAGCTGAGAGCGGTCAAGTCGGTTTTGGCTACGATCCACTCTTCATTCCCGATGGCCACGACCTCAGCTTTGCCGAGCTTGGCCCCTTGGTGAAAAACGCCATCAGCCACCGCGCCAGCGCCCTGGGCAAGCTGGCGGAGTACCTGGGCCGTGGTTGAACCGGTTCAGAGTCCCCACACAATGGGAACCATCAACCAGACCAGAAAGCCCACCAGCAGCGTCAGGCCAAGGCCGGCCTTGATATAGTCGGTGAACCGGTATTTGCCCGGGCCGGACACGAGGATGCAGGCCGGCTCGAACGGCGCGACAAACGACGACGATGCCCCTAGCATCACCGCAATCGCAAACGTCTGTCCGCTGACCTGGAGCGTGTCCGCGGTCTGCATCGCAACTGGCAGCACCACCAGCGCGGCGGCGGCGTTGGACATCGTCTGCGTCAGGAACATCGTCAGCAGGATGAAGCCGGCGAGTACGGTGCGCGGACTGTCGAACGCGCTCTGGATGCCGCCAGCCAGCCAATCGGCCGTGCCGGACTCGCGCATCGCCGTACCAAACGCCGTCATGCCTCCGATGACGATGAGTACCCGCCAGTCCACCGTCTCATACGCTTTTTGCATGGTGATGCAGCCGGTGGCCACAGTGAGCGCGGCGGCGCTCAAAAAACAAATCGGCAGCGGCGCCAAGCCAAGGCCGCCAGCGATCACGGCGAAGGCAAAAAAGGCCAGCGCCCGAAAACCTTTTTGCCGGCGATCCACGCTGGGTGCCTCGGTGGCATCGAGTCGCAGGAGGTTGGTGTCATGCTGAAGTGATTGAAGTCGTTCCTCAGTGCCCTGCACAAGCAACAGATCCCCGGCGCGCAGCCGTATGGCACCCAGTTTACTACCAAGCGACTGGCCATGGCGGTAAATCGCCAGCACCGCAAGGCCGAACCGCTGCCGGAACTCGGTCTCCTTGAGTGTGCGGCGGATGAGCGTGGACTTTGACGCGATCAGCAACTCGGCAATCTTCACCTCCTCAGTCTGCAACGCCTCGTCCTCCAGCTTGGTCTCGGCGTGAATCTCGATGCCGCTGGCATCCTTCACCGCCATCAAGTCCTCCATGCCACCGGAGACCAGTAAAACATCACCCTCCCCGATGACAGAACGGACGTTTGGAACAAAGCTGCGTTTCTTGCGCAGAACCTTGACGATGCGAAACTCCATCTCCGCCAGCGACGACTCGAACACGTGCTGGCCGATCAGGCTCGAACCCGGCATCACGACAATCTCCGAGAGGTACTCGCGAATGTTGAAATCCTCCGCGAGGCTCTCCTCGGGATAATCCGGAAGCAACCGGCGCCCGAAAAGCATCAGGTAGGCGATGCCCACTCCCATGATCAACAGCCCAACCGGCGTGATCTCGAACAGGCCAAGCGGCTGATATATCTTAAGGTCATTCTCCTTGGCATACTGCAGGTAGTCGGCGGAATCGATTGCGCTGTCGCCATTCAAGTCGGTGCCACCGTTGGCCATCCACTTGGCCAAGTCGACTTCGTGCTGCTTGGCGATCTCGCCACTGACGGCGACATTGGTCGAAGTGCCGATGAGCGTGCAGGTGCCGCCGAGGATCGACGCAAAGCAAACCGGCATCAGCAGCTTCGATGGGCTGGTCTTGAGCTTGCGCGCAATGGACATCGTCGGGCCGATGAATAGCGACGTAACCGCCGTGTTGTTCATAAACCCGGACAGGCCCCCGACGACCGACATGGTCGTCAACTGCAGCTTGCTGACACTCCCCCCCGCAACCCTCAACAGCCAGGCGGTAACGATGTCGAGCACGCGGCTCTCAATTAGCGCGCCATTGATCAAAAAGATCGAGCCGAGGATGATGATGATCTGCGAACTGAAGCCGGCGAACGCCTCGGTCGGTTTTAGTATCCCGGTCAGCACCAACGCCAGCAGGAGAAATATCGTGACCAAGTCCACCGGCAGCGCCCGTGTGGCAAACAACCCCACGGCAGCCAGTAGCAATCCCAGTACGATACCAATCTCTAGTGTCATTCCCCCGGTTCCTCTCCGGACGCCCGCTTCGCTAGTGCAGAATGGCCGCCTGGGCAATGTTTTTGTCACCGGTTGGCCAGGATGCATTCCGGGTTGATTTCAACCGCATAAGCATCAACCCTCCCCGAGCGCTCATGAAGATTAGAAAAATCAGCGTCTTTCAGGTTGACTTGCCGCTGCACGAGGGCAGCTATAACTGGTCCGACGGCAAGTCGGTGCAGGTGTTTGACAGCACGGTCGTGCGAATCGAGACCGACGAGGGCATCACCGGCCACGGCGAGGTCTGCCCGCTTGGCCCGGTTTACCTCCCGGCCTACGCCGAGGGTGCCCGCACCGGCATCCAAGTGCTCGCGCCAGCGCTGCTTGGCCAGGACCCAACGCAACTGTCCAAACTAAACCGCCACATGGACGCTACGCTCAAGGGCCACCCGTACGTCAAGTCGGCTTTGGACATGGCCTGCTGGGATATCCTCGGGCAAGCGACGGGGCAGCCGGTTTGCAACCTGCTCGGTGGCCGCTACGGCGGCGACTTCCTGCTGTACCGCGCCATCTCGCAGGAAGCCCCCGAGGCGATGGCGGGCAAAGTCGCCGGTTACCGCGCCGAGGGTTATCGCAAATTTCAGCTCAAAGTCGGCAGCGATCCGGAGACGGACATCGAACGCATCCACGCCGTGTCGGCGGAATTACAACGGGGCGACGTGCTCATCGCCGATGCCAACACCGGCTGGCTCATGCACCAGGCAGCCCGCGTCGTCCGCGCCGTGAAGGGCGTCGACGTTTACATCGAGCAACCGTGCGAAACTTTTGAGGAATGTTACTCGATCCGGAAGATGACCGATCATCCGTTCGTCCTAGACGAAAGCATCGACGGGCTGCCGATTCTGCTTCGGGCCAACAGCCTACAGGCGATGGACGTCGTGAACATCAAGATCAGCAAGTTCGGTGGATTGACCAAGGCGCGGCAGGCGCGCGACCTCTGTGTGTCGCTGGGGATCGCCATGACCATCGAGGACAGTTGGGGCGGCGACATCATCACGGCGGCCATCTCGCACTTGGCCCACAGCACCCCGGCCGAGCTGCTTTTCTCCTCCACCGACTTCAACAGCTACGTCACCGTCTCAATCGCCGACGATGCTCCCCAAAGAAACAACGGCCGCTTGGCCGCATCAACTCAACCCGGCTTGGGGATCAACCCAATAATGGAAGCACTTGGCCAAGTGGTGTTTGAAGCCGATTAGTCCTCCAACCGACCTGATGCCCAAAGCAGGCCGCGGGCGACCATCTTGAGAAAGACCGGATCGCTGAAGGTAGCGTCGGAATGGCCGTAGGTGGTGCCGAAAACACGGGCCTTGCCATACTGGTTTGTCCAAGCGACCGCTTGTTCCTTGCCACTACGCTCACTCTTGGATGTGGCCAGCGCCTTGGCTTTAGGCCACATCTTCTCAATCACGTACAACTCATCCATCGGTGTCACCCAATCCTCCGGCATGCCCTTCAGGATCGGGTGCTTCAAAGCAACCTTCTTTACCGGGTAACGACTTTGATGCTCGTGACGGCGACTGGTCACACCAAGAAACTGGTGCCAGTCATCGGTTTTGGACGCGCGATAGGTGTGCATCGCGCAGTGAATCACCACCGCGGGCACGCCTGCCATATGGGCCTTGGTGATGCTACGGATGTAATTCTCATCAACCGTGTTGGCAAAGCACTCGTTATGCACCACCACATCGTAGCCCTTGGCCCAGTCGGCATCGCTATAAAGATCAATCTTGGCCTTGGTTCCAGTGCCGCCTTCGTTGAGCACCTTCCACTCAACCTTGGCCTCCTTAGCCACACCCTCTATCAACGCTTTGCTCTGAAACTTATAGTTGTGACAGCAACCGCCGGTGATCAACAGTGCCCTCAAGCGCTCTTGCTTTTCCTCTGCTTGTGCAGATACCAAGCCAACCACAGCCACTAAAGCCAATGCGCGAATTAAATGGGGAATAACTATTTGTCTATACATGGTGCAGCCGCAGCCTGCCCCATTCACACGTCGGCGTCAGGTTTATTTTTCCCTTGGTTTTTTGGCTGGCTTGCGTCGGAACTGGCCAGTGAGTTGTGGACCGTTGTCAGCTGGGAGAGACTTGTGCCAAGCAATGAGTGATTTGGTCAGTTTGGCGACGAGTTCTGGATGGGCGCCGGCGACATTTTTGGTTTCGCCACGGTCGATTTTAAGGTCATAAAGTTCTGGGTCGGTGGCGTCGAATTCGCAGAGGAATTTCCAGTCGCCCTCGCGTACCGCAAGGTCAGGTAGATCTTTGTCGCCGTAAAAGGAATCGCGATCAGGCGGACGGCGGAAATAAATGGGCGCCTTGCGCGAGTCGTTGGATTGGCCGAGTAGAGTGCCCGGCAGTGATTCGCCGTCGAAGGCCACGCCCTTGGGATGCGGCGTGCCGGTGAGGTCCAGCAGCGTGGGCACGAGGTCGATGGCAGAAAAGACGGAGGTGCGGTTCACGTAATTTTGCTTCGCCACCGGCCCGCCCCAAGCGAGGAGCGAGGAGCGCACACCGCCCTCGTAGAGGTGTGTCTTGAAGCCGCGAAACGGCCCGGCCGAGCCGGCGCCCTGCTCCGGGCCGTTGTCGGAACAGACAAGCACGAGCGTGTTGTCTCGAAGCGCTGGATCACTGCGGATCAGGTCAAAGAGCTTACCGAGTTGGCGATCCATTTCCTGCAGCACGGAATGGTACAGGCCGCGCTTGCCATCGGCCCATTTGTCCACCGGCGGCCAAAACGGGCTATGCACATCGTCAGGCCAGAGGTTGATGTAAAAAGGGCGCTCGGCCTTGGCGGCTTTTTGTATGAATGGAATCGCCTCGTCCACAAAGCCGCCGGTGATTTCCGATCGCATCATCCAACGCGCGCCCTGACCAAGCCGCTCGGCATCAGCCCAGATCCGGCGCGGTTCCTTCCATCCCGGTTTGAGTGTGAGCGGCAGTAGTTTCGGCCCCATGCCCTCGAAGTTAGTAAGCGATGCGTCGAAGCCGTACTCGGTGATGGACGGCGCCTCGGTCACGTCGCGCTGGCCGCCCATGTGCCATTTGCCGAAATGCCCCGTGGCATAACCGGCCTGCTGCAGCGAACGCGCAAGCATCGGCGCCTTGGGGTCGAGCCACTGCGCCATGCCGCGCCGAGTGTTCATATCGCGATGGGCCAGGAATGAGGTAATGCGCCAGCGCTGCGGATATTGCCCCGTGGAAATTGCCGTGCGCGACGGCGAGCAAATCGGCGAGTTCACGTAGAATTGTTCGAAGCGAATCCCCTCCTTAGCCAAGCGATCAATGTGAGGTGTTTTCGCTGCCTTGTTTCCAAAGCACGAAAAATCCCCCCAGCCCATGTCGTCAACGAACACAACAACGATGTTCGGTTTGGTTGCATGCGCTGAACAAAGCAGTGATAGCCAAAGTAAAAGCGTAAAAATCTTTTTCATTTTTTAACTCAACCGGCGAAGGCGCGTCACCCGGCCGGTGGCAACCCATTCGGCTACAAGGATGTTGCCGTCGTGGTCGAAACAGGCGTCGTGCGGGTGGACGAATTTGCCGTCGATCCACTTCTTGGGATCGTTACGCACGCCTTTCACTGTCTTGGTGACGCGCTCGACGTCTTCGCCAAGTTGGGCGACGACTTCGTTCTTTTCGTTGAGCAAGGTCACGCGCGCGTGCAGCTCGGGGATGAGCAGGAGGTTTTGGTAGGTGTCGCAGTTGGCCGGGAGACCGTAGCCCTTGAGAGTCTCTAGGTACTTGCCGTCCATGTTGAAATACTGCAGCGTATGATGCGCTCGATCGCAGACGACTATGCGTTCCTTGCGGCCAGGACGGCGGTCAATCCAGATGCCGTGCGGCAAGTTGAACTTTCCTTCGCCCTCTCCAGGGCCGCCGAACTTGGAAACCCAGTTCCCTTCTTTGTCATAACGATGCACGTACCAGGAGCCGTAGCCGTCGGTAAGCAGAAAACCACCGTCATCAAGGAATGCGAAGTTCGTCGGCATAAAGGCATCACGGCCCCAGCGTTTCACGCGTATTTTGTCCTCGTCCTTGCGGTATACACCGCTGTCCATCGGCGCGTACTTTTCCCAAATCGTCTCGCCTTTGAGAGTAAGCTTGGCAAAAGACTTCACCTGCTGATAGGCGCACACGTAAAGAAACTGCTCACTGCCCTCCGTTCGCACCTCAATGCCATGGCCACCGCCCTGGAACTGCGACCCAAAGGCACGAATGAACTTGCCCTTCCGGTCGAAAACAAAAATGGAAGGATGATCCTTCTGGTTCTCGCGCCCCTCATGGATGACGTAGAGAAACCCCTCGGCATCGACCGCCACATTGTGGGTTGTTTGCCAACTGTACTTGGCAGGCAACTGCGCCCAATTATGCTGTACTTCATATTGGTAAGCGCCCTCACCAACGACGAGTTGCGTGGAATCTTCCTTGGCCAACAACAAACGCGGCGCGGCAATTGCCGTAACGGTTGCATTGGAGAGAAAACAACGGCGGGAAAGAGATTTTTTCATAGGTAAATATGGTTACCGAAAGTTTACGCGTGGGACCTCTGAACAGAACCCTTGGTTACTCCACCTTTGTCACATAGGCATAAAAAGCGCCCATCGGCGTGGCGGCTTCGTCGGTAAACTTGGCCCAGAGTTCGTCGCGACCGGGCTTAAGATTGAGCTTGAAGGTCACGCCATTGGCGCCTTCCTTCACCGGTAGCATCAGCTCTTTACCACCCAGTTTAAGGTGCGCCTTGACTGCACCAAAAGGTTTGCCCTTGACCGCGCGAAAGGCCTTAACCCCCGGCACATCTGCACCCGCTTCCAAGTCAGCCGTAATTGCGCGGTCAGCTTCCCAGGGCCAGCGGCGCAATTCCACGGTATATTCGCCGGCGCTCTTCACGTCCACCGCCCAGAAGCCGGTGTTGCTGGGTTTCTTTTCAGCGTTGCGGATGTGGCGCTGATTCCACGGGGTGCTGCCATCAGCAATCCAGTCGTGACAGGTGAGCGTGACAGGATTGGCCAAAGGCGCCTTGGCTCCCAGATAGATCGCAGTCGGCTGGCCGAAGGTGGGCACGAGTTCCTGCCACCACGCGTCGTAAAATTTGCCCAAGCGCGAGACCACTGTCGGATGCCGCCTGGCCAAGTTGGTCTGCTGCCCTGGGTCGGCGTTGATGTCGTACAATTCCTTGCCGTTGACCAGCCGCCACCGGTCGGTCATCACGGCGCTCTTGCGCCACTTGATAGGGTCGCGCACGCGCTGTGAGTCGGTCACGAGAATGCGGTCAGGCCAGTTCTTGGCTTTGCCTTCAATGAGCGGGCGGATGTTCACGCCATCAAACTTGACACCCTTGGGCGCTGGCACGCTGCAGTAATCAATCAGGGTTGGGACGATATCCACATAGGAGGTGATCATGCCCACGTCGTGCCCTTTTGTGAGCCCGCCCTTGGGCCAGTGCATAAAAAAGGGCACACGATGTCCACCATCATACTCGCTCCCTTTACGGCCACGCATGCCGTTATTGTGCACGTTCGCACCACTGGAAGTGCCGTTGTCAGTGGTAAAAATGAAGATGGTATTCTCAGCGAGCCCTTCCTTTTTCAGGAACGCCCGCATCGAGCCGACGTTGTCGTCGATGTTGGAAATCATCCCGAAAAAATTGGCCACACCCACGCCCTGCTTGGCGTAAGGCGCGCTGGATTTCACCGGCGCATGCATCGGGCCGTGCGGCGCGTTGGTGCAGAGGTACACGAAGAACGGCTTGTCGTTGTCCTTTACCTTCTTGATGAAGCGCTTGGCGTAATCGAAAAAGACATCGGTACAAAAACCCTTGACCGGCACCGGCTTACCATTGTGAAAATAGGAACCATCAAAATAGGCGTTGTCCCAGTAATCGGGCGTCTGCCCCACCCCGCCTCCGCCATGCCGCAGCACTTCCTGAAAGCCGCGGTCCTCCGGGCGATACGGAAAATTATCGCCCAAGTGCCACTTGCCGAACATGGCGGTGCGATAGCCGCCATCGCTCATAATCTGGCCAATGGTTACCTCATTATCGCGCAACATCGAGCGTCCCATGATGGTGTGCCACACGCCAGTGCGATTGGTCCAATGCCCGGTGATCAAAGCCGCTCGAGTCGGCGAACACGTCGGCGCCACATGGTAATCAGTAAGCCGCACACTCTCCGAATGCAACTTGTCGAGATGCGGCGTCTTGAGCACCGGATTCCCGTGACACGACAAGTCGCCGTAGCCCTGGTCATCCGTGATGATGAGAACGACATTCGGCCGCTTCGCCGCTTGGGCGGAAAGGGCGAAGCTCAAGACGACAACAATTGAGAGTAGAAAATTTTTCATGAATAGTGAACGCCCAAAGCAAACGGCGAAACGGGCGATGCGTCAACCCCAACTCTCAAAAGTTAATGCAGGGATTTGGCTCCTTTAGGGTTGTGCCGGTCGGTGATTGACCAATATCATTCCCCAACGATTTGAGAATGGAATTTGGTTGGGTGAAGAGCAATTATCTTCGACGTGCTAGCCTGTTGATCAGTCTCGTCGGTACTTTTTTTGTCGCTTGGCCAAGCGTGGGGACCGCGCAGAGCAAGTCCGATGGGGCTCCGATCGATTGGGCCAAGGCTCGTGAGTGGTGGGCGTTTCAGCCACCAACCAAGGCCGAGTTGCCAAAAATCAGCCAAGCCGCCTGGCCAAGCCGTCGCATCGACCATTTCGTCCTAGCCAAGTTGGAGATTCAAAAACTCGCCCCCTCCCCTGTCGCGGCCAAGCGCACTTTGGCTCGACGACTTTATCTCGACCTCACCGGATTGCCACCAACACCCGCAATATTAGAGGCATTTCTTAGCGACGAAACGAACCGCGCTTATGAAAAACTCGTCGAGCAACTTATGCAGCACACGGCTTTCGGCGAACGCTTTGCCAGCATGTGGCTCAACATCTCCCGCTATGCCGAAGACCAAGCACACCAAGTCGGCGCTAACACCGCGTTTTTTTATCCGAATGCCTACAAATATCGTGGGTGGATCATTAACGCCTTCAACAACGATCTGCCGTACGACGATTTCATTCGAAAACAACTGGCAGCCGATCTGCAGGAAAACAAAACGGTCGTAGACTTGCCTGCCCTAGGCTTCATCGGACTTGGCCATAAATACTACGATCGCAATCGCCTTGCAGTGAAAGCCGAAGAATGGTCGGAACAAGTCGACACACTCACCCGTGCTTTCCTCGGGCTCACGGTCGCCTGCGCCCAATGCCACGATCACAAATACGATCCTGTAACCCAGAAGGACTACTATGCCTTGGCCGGTGTATTCGCCAGCATTGATCTCGTTGACCGAATGGAGGATGGCAGCGAAATCAAAAAAAAATCCGGCGCCGATAAGAAACGGACCGGCACCATTCACATAGTTCGTGATACAAAACCAATGGATCTTCACGTATTTCTTCGTGGGAATACCGAAACAAAGGGGGATCTGGTAAAGCGACGCTTTCTGAAGGTACTCACCCAAAACGAATCAAAGTCGTTTACACAAGGCAGCGGTCGCCTCGAACTTGCGGAGGCGATCGCTGATCCCAACAACCCACTGACTGCCCGAGTGATTGTCAATCGCGTCTGGTCGCTTTTCTTTGGTCGAGGACTCGTTGCAACGCCGAGCAATTT
>ERZ651768.3080-NODE-3080-length-11300-cov-2.159672_pt1 | contig 11300 bp, 8 predicted proteins | sample MGYA00514754_ERZ651768 | MGnify/ENA metagenome assembly ERZ651768 | reverse complement strand
ATCTGGCTGATCCGCATTGGCCCGCACTCCGAGTCTTTTCACCCGGTCCGCCCATCTCATCACCCGTTCGAAACGCTGAAAAACATCCGAGGTCTCCTTCGCGAGGTTTCCGGTCACCACCTGCAGAATCTCGCTAGGCTGGCTGGCCACCAACCCGACCTTAACTTCACCCGTGAGACCGTCGAAAGAAATGGCATCACCCTCCCGCAGGACCTGGTCGAGGACCTCCAACTGCTTCGCCTTCTCGTCGATCTGAACTGCGCCCGCACCGACCACCGAAGGTTTCCCCATCTGGCGTCCCACCACGGCAGCGTGCGACGTCATGCCGCCAGTCGCGGTCAGCACCCCTTCAGCCACGTACATCCCGTGGATATCGTCTGGTACGGTCTCTTTGCGCACCAGCACGACCCTCTTGCCCAAATCGGCCCAGCGCACCGCCTCCTCAGCGGTGAACACCACCTGTCCCGACGCTGCGCCTGGCGACGCCGGAAGCCCCTTCGTCGCAACCGGAATGCGGGCCCACTCGTCTGGATCGAAAACGGGGGCTAACAGCTGAACCAAAGCCACCGGGTCGATCAGTTTGAGCGCCCCCGTGGTACTGACGAGACGTTCGTCAACCAAATCGGTGGCAATGCGGATAGCGGCAAGACCGGTGCGCTTGCCGCTTCTGGTCTGGAGCATGAAGAGCTGTTCGTCCTGGATAGTAAATTCGAAATCCTGCAGGTCTTTGTAGTGCCGCTCGAGACGGCTAGTGATCCTCCGGAGTTGTTTGTAGGCGGCCGGCATGATTCGCTCAAGCTCAGCGATGGGCTGTGGCGTCCGGATGCTAGCAACCACGTCTTCACCCTGCGCGTTAACCAGAAATTCACCGTAGAATTCCTTGTCACCAGTCGCGGGATTCCTGGTAAAACCGACCCCAGTCGCGGAACGGTCACCCGTATTCCCAAAGACCATCAACTGGACGTTAACCGCGGTACCAATTTCGTCCGGAATGTCATAGATACGGCGGTACTCTTTCGCACGCGGATTGTTCCACGACCGGAACACGGCGTCACGGGCCAGGCGCAGTTGTTGCAGTGGCTCCGTCGGAAAACCTCGACCTGTTTTCTGGAGAATCAGGTCCTTGTACTTCGCCACCACTCGCCTCAGCGCCTCCTCACTCAGGTCGGTGTCGAGGATGACGCCATGCTCCTGTTTAACGTCGTTGAGCGTGTCTTCGAAGTCGTCTTTTGAGATCTCAAGTACGACGTTGCCGAACATCTGGATAAACCGACGGTAACTGTCGTATGCAAAACGACCATTGTTCGTCTGTCTCCCTAACGCTTCGACAGTCGCGTCGTTCAAGCCAAGATTTAAGATGGTGTCCATCATGCCGGGCATCGAAAACCTAGCACCCGACCGTACAGACAGCAGCAACGGCCGACTCTCCGAACCAAACGACGCGCCTACCGCCTTCTCAAGCTGTCGAAGCCGGTCGAGCATCTCCCCATCGACCGCAGATGGAATTGAACAGTTATTGGCATAATAAAGGTTGCAGGCCTCCGTGGTAATAGTGAACCCGGGGGGCACGGGAAGGCCCGCATTCGTCATTTCCGCAAGCCCTGCACCCTTTCCACCCAGCAGGTCACGCATTGAGCGGTCACCGTCTGCCTTACCGGCGCCGAAAAAGTAGACATGGGTTGGGGCCGACGCGCGGCCGGCCACGGTCTTCGCCGGTTTCTTGCTCTGCACCAGCTTGGTGGAACGACTTGACGCCCTGTCTGCCGTAGAACTGACGCGTGCCTTAACTTTCTTCCTGCGGGTCTTGGCCATGCCACAAATCTCTGTCAGTCGTCTTCTTTGACAATCTCCGAAACGTCCGCCAGCTGAAGGATCAACCGTTCGAGTCGTTTGAGCAGTAACAGCCTCCGTCGGCGTACTCCGGAGTTGTCCGCCATAACGAGCACGTCGGTAAAGAACCGATCGACGGCGGGTCCGAATCGAGCAGCCTCGGCGAATGCCGCTCGATAGTTTTGTCCAGTGTCCACGGCCACTTCAATTTTTGTCCGACGCCGCTTAAGCTCGGCACCGAGCTTCGCTTCCGCCGGTTCTATGTCCACTTCTGATACAGCCACGGTGTTAGCCTCAAGTTGTTCAAACTCGGCGTCTGGGAGTTCCCTGGCCATGTTACGCACCCGTTTGAACAAAGTCGCCAACCGCAGAAAATCTGGCGAGCCGGTAAACTCCGGTAGCACCTCAAGTTTCCGGCGTGCATCTAGTGGTCGGACCTCACTCAGCGATAGCTGATGAGTTACGGCACGCACGTTGCGCAGGTCGTATCCTCGCCGTTCCAGCACATACCGAAGTCGCTCTAGCAGGAACGCCACGAGCCTCGCGTCACCAGCTGAGTCCAGCTGGCCGTCATGTCCATCGCACGCCTCGTGTAGAAGTCCGCCGAGATCTGGCCGGACAGTCAATCCCGTCAGTTCTGGCAGGTCGACGAGAATACGAAATATTCCATGTGCCTGTCGCCGCAATCCGAAAGGATCTCGAGAACCGGTCGGCTTCTCTCCCGCCTGGAACAGCCCCGCCAACGTATCCAGCTTGTCCGCCAATGACACAGCCGCCCAACTCACAGCCGCTGCTCCTAGACTCGTGGACTCCGGCGGTGCGTCCGCAGTGACCGCGATCGGGAGGTAATGATGGTAGACGGCCCGCCAGACCTCTTCCGGCTCGCCATCTTCCCGCGCGTAGATTCCTCCCATGACACCCTGCAATTCGGGGAACTCCCCTACCATGTCGGTCGTGAGATCGGCCTTGGAAAGCAACGCCGCCCGCGCCGCGTGTTCTGCGTGCGGTCTGGCACCAAAAGCCTCGCACGCCACCCACGCAGCCAACCGTTCGATCCGCCTCGCCTTGGTCAGATAGCTGCCCAGTTTGGCGTGAAACCGGAGAGTGTCGAGCCGTTTCAGCTTGGACGCGACGGTACTTGCCCTGTCCGCCTCCCAAAAAAATCGAGCGTCCCGTAGTCGCGCCACCAGGACCCGTTCCGCGTTCCTGGCGATGGCACGCACGTTATCGCGGGGCGTGTTGGTAACCGCCAGAAAATGCTCGGTCAGATCACCACGGCTAGTCACCACCGGAAAGTAGTGCTGGTGATGAATCATCGTCGTCTTCAGCACCTCGTCTGGCAGGGCAAGGAATTCCTTCGGAAAATGTCCAGTGACGACCGACGGATACTCAACGAGGTCTGGCACCTCATCCAGTAACGCCCACTCACCACTGGCAACCCCAACAACGCCTCCGACACGCGCCGCCTGCGTATTCAGCTTCCGCTCAATGCGGGTCCGGCGCTCCTCCCGTCCCAGCAGGACGTAATGCCTTTTCAAATTCCGTCGATACTCGTCGAATGACCCGACCCGGAACCCACGCCCTGGTTTTCCATCTCGAGAGAAAAACCGGTGACCGTACGTCAGCGCACCTGCACGCACGGGTGACACGCCCCGCGCCATTGCGTCAGCAGTTCGATCGATCACGAACGGCACCACGCGTCCGCCATAGAGGAAAACCAGCCAACGGATCGGGCGACCGAAAAGCAACTCTCCGCGCCCATCGTCGAGACGAGCATCCCAGTCCATCTGTTTCGGAAAAGCCAGGTCCCGCAAGGTTCCGGCCAGGACACTACCGAGTACCACGCGCGCCGCCGAGCCACGCTGCCGTCGATGCACCGCTAGGTAACGCCCCTTGGGCGTGTCAACCTCCGTCAAGCCGCCAACCTCCACAGCGTTCTTGCGTGCGAATCCGATCGCAGCAGGTGTCGGCTTTCCGTCCGCATCGAAACCAGCCCGGACCGGTGGTCCTGTCACCATCTCCTCGAGGTCCGCTTGGCGGTCGGCCACCCGGCCAATCGCACCACCAGACGGCGTGGCGTCCCGAAAGACTCCACCGCGGTTGAACAATCGAGACGCACCCTCGCAAGCTGCGACGCCACCTGTTCGCCGATCTGCCGGGTCAGCGGTAACAACCAACTTGCGGGAAGCTCTTCGCAGCCGATTTCAATCAGAAGTTCTCGATACATCGTTGCAATCCGCTTGGCCATCACGCTTCGATCAGGACTTCAACATGGGCCTTGGCGATGGCGACGGCCAGCTGACGCACGCGCAAAATGTACGCGGCACGCTCCGTCACTCCAATACCCCCGCTGGCGTCAAGAATATTGAACGTATGGGAACACTTGAGACATGCGTCAAGCGCCGGTAAAACCAGGTTCGAATGGAGCAAAGTCTCCGCAAGCTGGTGGTAACGGTCAAAGAGATCACGGTGAAACGCCGAGAAATCCTCCCCGGACATGTCAACCATGCCGAACGCATACTTGGTTTGCTCAACCTCGTCCCGGTGGCGCACCTCCCGATACGTCACGCCGGACGCCCACTCAAGGTCATACACGTCGTCGACACCCTGCAGATGCATCGCAATCCGCTCAAGCCCATACGTGAGCTCGACCGAAATTGGAGACAAATCGACTCCTCCGGCTTGCTGGAAGTAGGTGAACTGAGTGATCTCCATGCCATCGAGCAGTACCTGCCAACCAATGCCCCATGCACCGAGGGTCGGTGATTCCCAGTTGTCCTCTTCGAACCTCACATCGTGAAGTCCAGGATCAATGCCACAAGCGCGCAGGCTGTCGAGATATAACCCCTGGGCCGCGTCTGGTGATGGCTTCAAGATCACCTGGAACTGGTGATGCTTGAACAATCGATTCGGATTCTCTCCAAACCGCCCATCGGCCGGCCGCCGCGACGGTTGGACATAGGCGACCCTCCAATGTCGTGGCCCCAGAACACGTAAGAACGTCTCCGGATGCATCGTGCCGGCCCCAACCTCGGTGTCGAGCGGTTGTTGGATCAAACACCCGCGGCCACTCCAAAATCGGGTAAGCCTGGCGATCAGGTCTTGCAGCGTCACGTGCTCCCTCTCAGCTCGTTTCTGGGTTCATGGCTCGCAGCACCTGGAACGAACGCAGTTCCTTCTCAAGATGCACCGAAATCAATTGGCGATGCGCACGCTCTAACTCACGTCCGGCGCCAACCGAAAGGCTAAGACCAGACACCGCCGCAGGCGCTGTGCCGGCGGCCGCCCGCAAAAACCGCACGGACTCGGCGGACAACATAAGTCCTTTCTCGTGAGCACAATCAACACAGGCGAACCCGTCCCCAGCCGGATCCAGTCGCCCCCCGCGAGCGGCATCACCGCCACAGGCATGGCACACCAACAGAGACGGGTAAACACCTTGCAACCGCAGAACCCAATATTCGACATAACGGGCCAAACGGTCGATGCTGACATTGCCGGTTAGCGTCTCGACCACCGCAGCACCCAACCGAAAGAGGCTCCCGTTCGGGGCGCCCTCTGGAGCACACTCATCGAACAACTCCGCGAAATACTCGACGTGCCCGAGCACGTCGCCGTCCGAAGCCAGCAATGGCGACCGCACCGGTTCGGCATAGCTCAGTCGAACCAAGTCTCGACGCTCCCGCTCAAAATACGACAGTCTCGCTAGCGTCAGCGGCTCGAGCCCCCCCCCGAACCGTGATTTAGGTCGGCGCGCCCCGTTCGCCACACCCCGTTTCTTGCCGTGGTCCCGAGTCAAAAACGCAACGATGCAATCCGCTTCACCGAACTGATAGGTGCGCAGAATCAGCGCATCCGTTGTGTAGAGTGGCATCGTGAGTGCGTGTCACCCCGGCCGGAACTGGGGCAACCCCGGTCTGCTACGGGCCACCCAGGCTGGCATCTTACTGCCTGCATCACTCACAGACCAGCACACCGGCCCAACGTGGCGTAAACTGCCGGCTACAACAGGTAGGGCAGGAAAATGGTGGCCAGTCCCAGGAACGCAAAAAACCCGAACACGTCGGTCAACGTGGTGATGAACACCGCGGAAGCCAGCGCAGGATCGATCTTCAGCGCCCGCAGTGCGATCGGAATCAAAGTAGCGGCAATCGCAGCAACCAGAAGGTTAATCACCATTGCTAGGGCTAGGATCAGCCCCAGGACCAAGTTGCCGGACATGAGCCACGCCACCCCGGCGCCAACTGTCCCGAGCGCTAGTCCGTGACCGAACCCGACCAGCGCCTCCTTGAACAGCGCCCTGCGCGAATTCCCCCATGTCAACTCGCCGAGGGCGATGCCACGCACGATGATAGTAAGCGTCTGGGTAGCGGCATTTCCTCCCATACTCGCGACCATGGTCATCAGGACCGCCAGCATTACCACCTGATCGATGGTGCTCTGGAAGGCTCGAACCACGAACGCCGCCATGGTGGCCGTAACGAGATTGACCGCCAGCCACGGCAGTCGCTTGCGCACCGACTCACGAGCCGGAGAAAACACATGCTCGTCACCACTCACCCCGGCGAGTCGATAAATATCTTCGGTCGCCTCATCTTTGATGATGTCTATAACGTCATCGACCGTGATGATGCCAACAAGCTTGTTTTCCTCGTCGACCACCGGAACCGCCAGCAGGTTGTAGTTAGCAACAGACTGGGCGACCTCCTCCTGGTCAGTGTCAACCCTGGCACTGATCAGATCAGTAGTCATGATCCGCCCCAGGGAAGTTTCTGGGACCACCAGCAGTAGTCGGCGCAGGGATACGACACCAACCAGGTGCCGTCGCTCATCGACGACGTAGAGGTAGAACACCATCTCCACCTCGCGCGATCCTTGCAACGCCTGAATCGCCTCCCCCGCCGTTAACTCTTCCGGCAGGGCGAAGACCGTCGGATTCATAATGCGTCCGGCGGTCTGCTCCGCATATTCGAGCAGGTTCTCAACCTCCCCAGACTCACGCGGACGCATCTGCACCAGTACCGCATCAGACACCGCCTGAGGTAATTCGTCGATCAGGGCGGCTGCATCGTCGGATGGAAGTTCCTGGAGCCAAGACGCGAGACGTTCCGGCGGATGGTCGGCGAGCAATGCCGCCCCTGGCTCCGGACCATACTCGACTAACGCCTCCATAGCGAGACGACTATTGTGATCGAGCAGTAGGTCGAGAGCCTCGCGACAATCTTTTTCACGCAACTCGCCGAAGAGTTCAGCGAGATCGGCAGGATGCTGTTTTTGCAGTAGGTTGATCAGATTAGCGGACGCACCAATCCGCTGCAGTCGCTTGACCGAGTCGAGTACCACGTCGATGCGGCGAAGGGGCGCCATCGTACCATCGTTGGAATCGGGCTGCGCAGAGGCGCCACGAGCCAGGTTCGTCTGAATGTCCCACGGTAATTACCAGCAACACTTCAGTTTAGCACTTGCGCGAGGCGTGACGAAACCCTGTCGCGCCTCTTAGCCGCAGTCACAAGTCCCCTACTGCCCATGACTTTTCGGTGAAACACCCATCTGATCAAGTACTCGGTCGTCATCACGCCACTCGCTACGGACTTTGACGTGCAGGTCGAGATAAACCTGGGTGTTGAAGAACCGCTCCAGGTCCTGACGCGCCTCAGTACCGATCTGTTTGATCATCGCGCCACCAGGACCGATGACGATCGGTTTCTGCGAAGATCGCTCGACCAGAATCGAACAGTAGAGCTGGAGTCGTCCAGACTCACTGTTCTCATCGAACTGGTCCACCACCACCGCAGTAGTAAAGGGCAGCTCCGCATGAGTGTGACGCAGAACCTTCTCCCGAACCATCTCGGCCGCAAGCACCCGCTCGGGCTGATCGGTTAGGTAGTCATTCGGGTACAACGCCTCGCCCGCGGGCAACTGCCTGATGAGTTCATGCTCTAACACGTCTACCCCATCCCCAGTCTCCGCAGACACTGGAATGATCGCTGCGAACTCACGCTGCTGGCGGTACCAGTCAATGAGAGGCAGTAGGCGAGTCTTCGCGATGAGATCCACCTTGTTGAGGATCAGCACAACAGGCCCGCGGGCCTGTTCAAGCCGCGCAAGAACAAAGCGGTCACCAGCGCCGAGACTGTCAGTGGCATCGCGCACCAATCCGATCACGTCAACGTCGCTAATCGACTCGTAGGCGATGTCGACCATGCGGGCATTCATCCGATGCAGCGGTCGATGGATACCTGGCGTGTCAACGAAGATGACCTGGGCAGCTACCTCATCGCTGTAGTTCCGCACCGCTAAAATGCGGTTCCTCGTTGTCTGCGGCTTGTCTGAAACGATCGCCAGCTTCGTGCCGACGATCCGATTGAGCAAAGTGGACTTGCCCGCGTTCGGACGGCCGATCAGCGATACAAATCCAACCCTCACACCGTTACCCTAATCTCGAGGTGACAGTATCGCGACGCCGAACCCGGACCCGTCGAACCCGACGACGCTCGGCCTCGAGCACTTCGACAACCAGTTCGTCAACCTCAACAATCTCACCGACTCTCGGAACCCGTCCGAGTCGCGTGAGCAGATAGCCACCGACCGTTTCAAATCCCTCCCTTTCCACCAAGACCCCGAGCCGTTCAACCAGGTCAGCGACGCTGACGTTCCCGAGAAACAGGAAGACGCCATTACCCTCGTCAAGAATCGGCTCTGACTCATCGCCATCGTATTCGTCACGAATCTCACCCACGATCTCTTCAAGAAGGTCCTCAATGGTCACCAAACCGGTCGTGCCACCGTATTCGTCAACGACGATAGCGCTATGCAGATGCCTCAACCGGAGTTGGGACAACAAATCGGCGACCCGCGTCCCTTCGGGAACGATGTGGGCCGGCCTCAGTAGCCGCGCCACGATCTTCGACTCACCTGGCACACCGTCCAAGGTGACTAGGTCCTTAGCGAACACGAACCCCACAATATTGTCCAGATTCTCTTTGAACACCGGGATCCGCGAGTACTCCTCTTCGGCGAACAAAGCTCGAAATTCGGCTACCGTCGACGTGTGGGTAATCGCGACGATGTCTGGCCTCGGCGTCATGACCTCGCGCACGAGAGTGCCACCGAAATCGACGACGGACTGAAGCAGCTTGCGTGCCTCGCTGTCGTGAGCAGCCTCCTCCGCGGCCTGGTCTTCAAAATGCGGATCGATTTCGGAGTGGCCGTTTCCTTTGGTGCCGGCCTCCGGCCTGGTTCGGGGTCGGCTGGTCAGACGAAGCACCGCACCGGTAAATGGGTCCACAACCCGCAAGACCGCGTCAAATGACGGCAGCAACCATTCGAGCGTTCGAACCGGATCACGCTGTACGATCGTCGAAGGCACCAATTGCTCACACACTATCGCGAACATCAGTGTCGCCAGAAGCAGCAGCCCCATCTCCCTCGGTGTCGCCGCGCCGATCATCCGTACCAACACCACCGCCGCCATGGCAAACAGTACCGCCCGCAGAAACCGGGTCGCCACAAAGAGGCGAAGTGGATCCTCAAGATAGGTCGCCAACGACTTGTGCTCAATGCCACGTTCCGCGCTTACACGCTCGGACAGACGCACCATCGAACCGAAAGCCGACTCCATGGTCGCAACATAGACAGTCGCACACCCAATCAGGAAGAGCAGTAATGGCAGCATTCAGTGCATCGCGCAGACTGAGTTCCAAAGCCACGGGTCGGCTAGGAGTAGTCTAGTACACGAAGAGACCAACCGTACTCGACACACGACTAGTCCACCGGCAGGCGGCCCAGGCGCCGGAGTCGGCGTTCAAGCCGAAACATTTGTCCCTCGTCCCGTTCGTGGTCATGCCCGAGCAAATGCAGTAACCCGTGCAACGCTAGTCGTCGCCATTCCTGTTGTTCAGAGAGACCGGCAGCCCGCGCCTGCTGCGCGGCTCGACCAGTGGCAATGACGATGTCGCCCAAAAACGGGCGGGCAACGGGCACCGGAGGAACGGGACCGGGATCAACGGTGAAAGAAAGAACGTCGGTTACCTTGTCGATGCCACGGAATTTTCGGTTGAGGTCACGCATCTTTCGGTCGCCAACCAACGCGATGGCGACCTCGCCCCGGGCCGCCTTCGGCGCCACCTCGCGAAGCCAGACGGACAGCCTACCCGCTGGCTTCCGTCGCCCACGACCATCGGTCACGGTCACCAAGAGCCGCGCCGACCGCGGCGAAAATCGAGAGCCAGGATGGTCCCGAGTCATGTGCGCTGGAAAAAATAGGAAATACGAACTATTCCGGTCATCCCCCCCGAACACCGGCTTCCACGAGACCGCGGTCCTTGGACTCGCCAGTCTGGGCCTCGTACGCTTGGACAATTTTCCGAACGAGCTGATGCCGCACGACATCCCGGTCACCAAATCGCGTAAACGCAATGCCCTCGACACACTCGACGATCCGCATCACCTCGACGAGGCCTGACGTTCGTCCCTGCGGAAGGTCGATCTGTGTGATGTCGCCCGTAACCACCGCCTTCGAACCGAACCCCAGACGCGTAAGAAACATCTTCATCTGCTCAGAGGTGGTGTTCTGAGCCTCATCGAGAATCACAAACGCATCACTTAACGTACGACCGCGCATAAAAGCCAACGGCGCGATCTCGATCGCCCCGCGGTCGAGCAGGCGATCGACTCGGTCCACGGCGAGCAGGTCGTAAAGTGCGTCATAAAGCGGACGGAGATACGGATTCACCTTCTCCTGCATATCGCCCGGCAAAAATCCGAGTTTCTCACCCGCCTCAACGGCCGGACGAGCCAAAATGATCCGAGACACTTTCTTGGCGGTAAGGTACGCGACCGCCTGGGCCATGGCTAAGTATGTCTTTCCGGTACCCGCGGGACCAATGCCGAACACGATGTCGTGCTGGTCAATCGCCTCAAGATAACGTCTCTGGTTGAAACTTCGCGGCGCCACCTGTCGTTTGCTAGACGCCTTGATCGTGGTCCGCACAAAGAAGTCTCGCAGCCGAACATTGCCGTCCTCCTGCACCAGTTGCACCGCCCGGCGCACATCGTCCTCAGACAACTCGTAGCCATCAACCACCAGTTCGGACAACTGCCCCACCAACCAATCAAGCGAGGCTAGCGCCGAGGGTTCACCCTCGGCCAGCAACAAATTTCCGTCGGTACGAATCTGTACCCCAAAGAGCGATTCGAAAATCTTGAGGTTGGTGTCGTACGAACCGAACAGTAATTCGGTCCCTTGGTCTGGAATGGGAATCCGCGCGACCGTCGCGGTATCGGGCTCGCCTTGTTCTTCTGACACTGAGGAGGGTGATCGTGACACTAAGTGGCCCGTTGCACAAGTGCGGACGAGCCAGAACGACGATTGCTGCGAAGCAAAGTTACGGTTGCGGGCGCAGATTGAGCTCTCGGAGTTGATGCGCCGCGACCGTTGAGGGAGCACCCGACATGAGGTCCACGGCAGC
>ERZ651768.3078-NODE-3078-length-11302-cov-9.364989_pt1 | contig 11302 bp, 10 predicted proteins | sample MGYA00514754_ERZ651768 | MGnify/ENA metagenome assembly ERZ651768 | reverse complement strand
ATCGAATTGAGCGCGCGGCGGGCCTTCTGCTGTTGGCCGATCTTGAGCGAAAAGCTCGTGAAGAAAAATGCCCCGTAAAGCCCAAGCCCAAGCAGCGACACTGGGATGCCGAGCCAGTAGGCCCACGAACTGGTGAGCACTTTCTTACAGTCGGACTCCGGTCCGCAGCCAGGTCCGCCACTGGTCAGGGTGGCGAGTGCCAGGTAGGCAGTGATGATCGCTGCTGAAAACAGCAGTATCCGGACCGCATGAGTCCAGGTGCCGGTCAGTGGCGCCTGGCCGGCCTGTTTCTCTCGTTCACGCTTGGCTTTGCCCATGATACATCTGGTTCCACAAAAGGCGGCCAGCCTCCGCGCAGAGCCAACGACTTGCAAGCGTGAAGTTTAAGCCCGGATTCCGGACATATCGAGCCGCACCGACCATCGACTCAGTCGATGCTCCCATTGATTTTATCAATGAGGAAGATTTACGGGATCTGTGTTAGAGTAATTCTCGAACCCCGGAAAACCGCCGCTCTCCTCCGCAAGCATGGATGCAAGACGGGTGAAGAATTGAAAGCTGAAGGCAACTAAAATAATCTACTAATTTCCTTGACCTGACAATGCGGTTGGAAAAGATTTCCTTCAGCCATCATAGACGGGATCAGTTCCTCCTAAGAACAAGTGCATTTCTACGTCTATGATGTGCTACCTTAAAATATCATAATGAAAATGAACAAATGGACCGTGGGTCTGGCAGCGGCTGGTGTGGTGAGTCTCGCCTCGACTGCTCAGGCAGAGGAAAACAGCGTGTTGACGGCCCTGTCGTCGACCGTCATTAGCGGTAATGTTGAGGCCTCTTATGTGGGCGGATTCAGTACCAACAATAACATGCATAACGACGGTGGATTTGAAGCCAACGGTGCAAGTTTAAGCATAGGAAGCCCGCTGGGAGAAGGTGACTACGGCGCGGGCTACAATCTGGAACTGCTCTTGGGCGCTCGTGCTGGGGCGTTTGCGCGTGATGGTAGTGATCAACACTTGAAGAATGCCAATATTGGCATGAACCTGCCAGTTGGCAATGGAATTGATCTGACCGCCGGCGTGTTCGATACCATCGTTGGTTACGAAGTCGAGGCCAGTGGCCACAACCCCAACGTGATGCGCTCCTATGGTTATATACAGGAACCGCGCACGCATACCGGGTTGTTGGCTGCCACATCATTGACCGATGGACTCAGCGTCAGTGTCGGTTTGACTAATGGCTTCGACGCTGCAACTGGGCAGGAAGGTAACGACGGTTCTGCCCAATTGGGATATGTCCTCGGTGCCGAGTTAACTGTTCCGGATAGTTTAGGCTTTCTGAGTGGCAGTACCCTTTACATTGGCTACGTCAACGGCAATGACGAGGGGAACCTAAACACACCAGATGATCCGAACACGCCGGACGACGAAACTGCTTATAACGGTGACGATAATACATTGTTGTATATTGGTGCCAGCGTAGATACCCCGATTGAGGGGCTTGCGATTGGTGTTGCATATGACGATCGGGTTTGGGACAACGCCACCGGCCATCTGGAAAGCGACAGTGTTGGAGTGTACGCTACTTACTCATTGAGTGACGATGCGACCATTTCAGCTCGCTATGACAATGGCACTGTTGAGGGTTGGGGTACGGAGGATAGTTTCGACAACCTCGCTTTAACCTTAGATTACTCAATTTGGGAAAATGTTCTGACCCGATTTGAGATGGGTTGGGAGAGTGGTGTTGGAGCATTGGGGCATCAAGCCGCCTCTCAGTTCCGGAATGTATATGATGGTGCACCGGCAGGTAACAGCAGTTACTTTGCCTTGAACGCCTTCTATAGTTTCTAATTTGATCCAACCAAGTTGGATTACAAAGCCCTTCCGTTCTGGAAGGGCTTTTTTTGTGCCCAAGTCGCTCTTGGGCACTTGAAACTTGAAACTTGGCCAAGCGCCACCAATTCTCGACCCGTTGCTGCTGAACATCGAAAATCTTCGCAAAAGCTATGGGACACCGGACGGTTCCATCCAGGCGGTGGTGGATGTGCCCTCCTTCTCACTGGAGGCCGAGCAGCAAACAGCCCTGTGCGGCACCAGCGGCGCCGGCAAAACCACCTTCCTGAACCTCATTGCGGGCATTTCACAGCCGGACGAAGGCCGGATAGAGCTGGATGGCTGCCTGATCTCCGAGGCCAACGAAGCCGAGCGGGATCGCCTGCGCTCCCAAACGATCGGCTATATATTCCAGACGTTCAACCTGTTGCAGGGCTACACCTGCATCGAGAATGTGCTACTCGGGATGAGCTTTGGGCCGGGGGCGGATCGGCGATGGGCCCACGAGCTGCTCGAGCGGGTGGGGCTGGGTCAACGGCTGGATTATTTCCCACGCCAACTCTCGACCGGCCAGCAGCAGCGGGTGGCTGTGGCCCGTGCCCTGGCGAACCGGCCAAAACTGGTGCTGGCTGACGAGCCGACCGGCAACCTCGATCCAGCCAGCGCCGCCGAGTCGCTTGGGCTGATCCGCGAGACCTGTCGGGAGAACGGCGCGGCGCTGTTGCTCGTGAGTCACGACCGGGAAGTGCTTGGCCAATTTGACAACGTCCGCGACCTGGCGGACATCAACCTGGCGGCCGCTTGGCCAAGCGCGAAGGAGGCCCAGTCGTGAGCCTGTTGCAAATCGTCCTGCGCAGTCTGCGGCAGCACATGTTGTCCACGGTGATCACCGCATTCTCGATCGCGCTGGCAAGCGGACTGCTGATGAGCGTGTGGGTGGTGAAGGATCAGGCGCGGAAAAACTTCACCGGTGTGGACTCCGGCTTCGACGGCGTGTTCGGCGCGCGCGGCTCCAAGCTGCAACTGGTGCTCAACTCCATTTTTCACCTTGAGGCGTCGCCGGGCAACCTGTCATGGGAGCAGTACGGGCTGATCGCCAACGACCGGCGGGTGGCCACCGCGGTGCCGATCGCGGTTGGGGATAATTACCACGGCTACCGGCTGGTCGGCGTGACGACGAACCTGTTCGAGATCGAGTATCGCGAGGGCAAAAAGTACGCCGTGCGCGACGGGTATCTGTTTAACCCAAAGAAGAAGCAGGCGGTGTTGGGCAGCTACGTGGCGGAGCGACTCAGGCGGAAAGTGGGCGACACGTTTCATCCGTATCACGGCTTGATTTTCGACGAGAACAAACAGCACCCCGAGACGTATGTCGTGTCCGGCATCTTGGAGCCGAGCAACACGCCGGCCGACCGGGTGATCTGGATCCCGATCGCCGGGCTGCAAAACATGGCAGGGCACAACGCCGAGACGGCGACCGACGTGAGCGCGGTGCTGGTGAAACTGCGTGGCAAAAGAAGCGGCATGATGATGAACCAGGAGTTCAACCTGCAGGGCGACGTGATGACGTTCGCCTGGCCCATCGCCGACACCATGTCGAAGCTGTTCAACAAGATTGCCCCGGTCGAGATGGTGCTCCGGGCGGTGGCGTTCCTTGTGGCGCTGGTGGCGGCTGGCTCGATCCTGGCGAGCATCTACAACTCGATGAACGAGCGCCGCCGTGAGATCGCCATTTTGCGGGCGCTGGGCGCGCGGCGATCAACGATTTTTGCCGTGGTGGTGCTGGAGGCGAGCGGCATCGCGACGCTGGGCGCGCTGGCCGGGTTTGGGGTTTATTTTGTCATCATGAGCATCGCTGCCTGGTTTATCCGGCAGGAAACCGGCATCGTGCTCAACCCACTGGAGCTTCAGCCGGTGATGGCCTGGGCACCGCTGGCCATGCTGGGCCTGGGCGCGCTGGCCGGGCTGGTCCCGGCGGCCAAGGCCTACCGCACCGATGTGGCGGAAAACCTGACCCCCATTTCCTGAGCGATGATTAAGTTGATGAGTTGGATGATTCTCGCATCCTTGGTTGCGCTTGGCCAAGCCGGGTGCAGCGCTGGCCACGATCATGACCACTCGCACGCCGGGCCGCACCAACACGAACCGCCGCATGGGGGCGCGGGGGTGACACTGGGTGACGAGGAGGCGCACATTGAGTTTTTGGTGGACGCCGAGGCGGGAACGGTCACCGCCTGGTTTTTCACACCGCACATGGAGCGGTATCTACGAATCAAGGCGGAGTCGTTCGAGGTCCTGGCCAAACGGGCTGATGGGGAGGCCAAACTCACCTTTACGGGGGTGGCCAATGCCGGAACCGGGGAGACGGTCGGTGATACGTCACAGTTCGTGGCCAGGGCAGATTGGCTGGCCGGCATTGAGGCCTTCGATGCGCTCTTGCCAGAGGTGAGCATTCAGGGCAGGGTTTATCGGAGCGTGGCGTTCAACTATCCGAAGGGCAACTGAAATGAGCACACAGGAAAAACCAAGTTTATTGAAATGGTACGTGCTAAAAGCCGTGGTCGCGGCATTGGTTGTGTTTGCGGGGTACAAGGTTTTTTTCGACAATCCCAGCCCGGAGCAAGCTGCTCCCACCCAGGATGAACTCGACAGCCTGAGCGGAAGCATCGAGTTGATCGAGGAACCGGAGCTGGTGGAGGAAACCCGGGCACCGGAAATCAAGCCGGAAGAGGTGCCAAGGCCGTCTGGCGATCAAGCTTCGCCTGCCGATGCAACGGAGCCGCCCCCAAATCTCGTTGAATTGGTTCAGCCAATTATCGAGACCGAGGAGGAACTCCCTCCGGAGAAGATCGATGGGTATCAGGGGCTTACCTTCGAAAAACTGGCATCGTTCGCGTACGAGGTGCCACTTGACCCGATCACCAACAAGGTGGAGTTGGCCAAGCTCAACGCCCAGATTCCGGAGCGCATTAAGTCACTGAACGAAAAGCCGGTGGCCATACGGGGCTTCATGCTGCCGCTCAAGGTGGAGAACGGTCTGGTCACCGAGTTGCTGATCATGCGGGACCAGTCGATGTGCTGCTTCGGTACCGTGCCCAAGATCAACGAGTGGATTAACATCCGGATGGCCGGCGAGGGCGTCCAGCCGATCATGGACCAGGCGATTACTCTCATGGGCATGTTGAAAGTGGGTGAAGTGCTCGAAAACGACTATTTGGTGGGCATTTACGAGATGGAAGGGGACAAGATGATTGGCCCGCTGGATCTCTGATTTTAGCCCCATTCACGATTGACAGCCTTTTGGCCAGGCGGCAAAATCGCGCCGTAGCTTTTGACGAAAGGACACTTATGAAAAAAAATCGCACATCCTCCGGTTTTACACTGATCGAGTTGTTGGTGGTTATCGCAATTATAGCGATTTTGGCCGCTTTGCTGCTGCCAGCTTTGGCCAAGGCCAAAACCAAGGCACATGGTATCTATTGCATGAACAACACCAACCAGATGATTAAGGGGTTCCACCTGTATGCGGGGGATGAGGACGACTACATACCGCCCAACCACGACGATGGCAATTCATCCGCTTGGAAAAACTGGTGCAGTGGTCAGGCGTCGAATCCCACCAATGCCCGTTTTATGATGACCGGACCAACTCCCAGCGATATAGAGTCCTATAACCTGCGGGGAGTCAGGCCTTGGCAATGGAATCGCATTGCGCCCTACCTTGCTGGCAATATCACCGTTTGGCGCTGTCCCGCTGATCCAAGCACGTACACAGTACGGGAAGATGGGAAGTCCAAGAAAATTCCCCGATATCGGAGTATTGCCATGAGCCAGGCGGTGGGAACTTACCCCTACGATTCCAAGTCCAAGAAGGCGGTTCACGGCCCTTGGCTGGATGGCAATCATGGTCATTCACGGGGCAGGACATGGTTTACATACGGTAAGATGGGTGACTTTAATCAACCCGGAGCGGCTAGCACGTACATGCTTGTGGACGAAAATCACATGAGCATTAACGATGCAGGTTTCGCCACCGTCGGTCCCGGCCCGTCCAATTTTCGCATGATCGACTGGCCGGCCACCTACCACAACATGGCTGCCGGGTTTGCCTTTGCCGACGGCCACTCGGAGATTCGCAAATGGGTTTGGCCGGGAACTGACTTGGCAAAACGCGGTCCGGCGATGAAGGGTGGCGTTCGCAGTCCGGATATCGTGTGGATGCAAATGCGGACCTCGGCCTTGATCAAATAATGGGCTTTTGTTTTTTTAAGCAGCGGTCCATCGATTAACTAATTTTTTTAAGGCGATCCCGAGCGGATCGCCTTGCTGTTTGCTTAAAAACGCCTGTTTGTTGGTTGACGGCTTCATCAGGCCAGCATAGGCTCCTTCCCCCTTCGAGTTCCTGAAATTACCAATGAAAACAAAGCGAAAACAACATGGTTTCACCCTGATCGAGTTATTGGTGGTCATCGCCATCATCGCGATTTTGGCCAGTTTGCTGCTGCCCGCCTTGGCCAAGGCCAAGGCCAAGGCCACCGGGATCAGTTGCATGAGCAACAACAAGCAAGTTGTCCTTGCCTGGCTGATGTATGCCGGGGACAACGAAGGTTTTTTGGCCGGCTGCTTGGGCAATCCCACTGCTGGGACTGTTTGGGTGCCTGGCAATTTAAACTTCAATGCTGGTAACTCGGCTAATACGGATAAATCTTTGTTGCTGGATCGCAAGAAGGGAGCCTTGCTGGGTAAATATTTGCAAAACCCAGAAGTCTTCAAATGCCCGGCGGACAGGAGTTTTGTGACGATTTCACGGAAGGCCGTGCCACGAGTCCGCAGTATTTCCATGAGCCAATCGTTTGGGCGTAATCCAAGTGAAAAACCCAATGGAGGTGCTGGTCAATGGCTGCCTTATTCGCGGTTTCTCACTTACAAACATGAGGGTGAAATGGCTAGGCCCGGTCCTTCCAATTTGTTTGTTTTTTTGGATGAGCATCCCAACAGCATCAATGATGCTGCGTTTGCGGTAAAATGCGATGCCCGCGATGGAGGAGCACGCATCATCGACTTCCCGGCCAGCTATCATAACGGCGCCTGTGGTTTTGGGTTTGCCGATGGCCATGCGGAAATCAAGAAATGGAGGGATAAAAGGACTATTGTCCAGGCTAGTTTTGACGGCAGAAAAGGGATGTCGTTGAACGTCGCATCTCCCAATAACCCGGATGTGGCCTGGATGCAGGACAGGGCATCGGCCCGAAAATAGTTCGTCGTTAAGGCACTGAGTTATCTCATTTTTCAAGGCGATCCCCAACGGATCGCCTTTTTGTATGGTTAAATAGGTAGTTTGTTGGTTGACGGCTTTATCAAGCTGGCGTAGGTTCCTGCCTCGAACTCCTGCAATTACCAATGAAAATGAAGCTCAAACAACGTGGTTTCACCCTGATCGAGTTGTTGGTGGTGATCGCCATCATAGCGATTCTGGCTGGCTTGCTCCTGCCTGCCCTGGCTAAGGCCAAGGAAAAAGCACGATTGACGAGTTGCAAGAACAACCTGAAGCAGTTTGGTTTGTCGGTGATCTACTTTGCGGATGACAATGAAAACTACTTTATGCATAAGCAAAACTGGCTTGATAACAATAACAACAGCGATATCGAAGCAGGACAAATGTATAAGTATCTTAAATCAAAGGATATCTACGTCTGTCCAACCGACAGAATCGCCTTGAAACGCCCCGGCCAATGGTCAAACCGCCGGGATTTTAGTTATGCAATCACCGGCCCCGGGGGAGACGATCACACTATACTTACTCAGCATAACTCCAATTGCAGAAAGTTTTCTACTTGGTCGGATCCAAGCAAGTCGTTCACTTTCATGGAGGAAGCCTTGGATGCGCCTCTCAACGACGGCCATATATGGCCCAATCAATGGGACAAACTGGCTACACGTCATAGGGGCTCCGGGGACGGCTATGGCATAAATGGTAAAGGGAATCCACGCGAATTAAGCGGACTTGGATGCATTCTGATGGGGGATGCCCGTGTTGAGACGTGGAGCAAAAGAAAGTTTATGGAATATGGATCTTCAAAACCAAACTGCCGTCTCTGGAAGCCCTACGGCAAGGTTACCCAGCCCAGCCCTCCATGAAACTGTGCACTTAGGCCAGGCGCGACAGTCCCAACTCGTATCTGAAACAATTGACGGCGCGACGACGTTTTTTCGTTTAGTCGGCGTGCCATACTTTAAACCATGAACAGTAGCAAATTCTCGCGTCGTACGGCGCTTAAATCGATCGCTGGAGGCACTGCCGCCGTGGGTGCGGTCCTGACCACCCCATCACTTGGCCAGGCGGCTGAGGGCAAGGTGAAGGGCAATATCCGTCACTCGGTCTGCAAGTGGTGCTACGGAAGCACCGGCCTGGAGAAATTGGCGGCCAAGGCGGCCAGCCTTGGCATGGAATCGGTCGAACTGCTCAACCCGCCGGAATTCGCGACTGTGCAAAAGCACGACCTCATTTGCGCCATGGTCAGTTTCCCGGTTGGTACGCTCAAGGACGGGAAAACCAGGGTTGGCGGTATCGGCAGGGCATTCAACCGTCTCGAGCATCACGACACGTTGGTTGAGATTTATGAGCAGCGCATCAAGGAGACTGCCAAGGCGGGCTTCAAGAAGCTCATCTGTTTTTCCGGCAACCGCGCAGGGATGGATGACGAGACCGGCCTGAAAAACTGTGCGATCGGTCTTAAGCGTATCCTGTCCATTGCCGAGAGGCACAAGGTGACCATCGCGATGGAACTGCTCAACAGCCGCGTCAATCACAAGGATTACATGTGTGACCGGACAGAGTGGGGTGTTGCGCTCTGCAAAGCAATCGACTCGGAGCGCTTCGGCCTGCTTTACGATATCTACCACATGCAGATCATGGAAGGGGACGTGATTCGAACCATCCGCGACAATAAAAAATACATCTTCCATTATCACACCGGCGGCAACCCAGGGCGCAACGAGATCGATGAGACACAGGAACTGTATTACCCGGCGATCATGCGGGCGATTCTCGAGACCGGCTACAAGGGACACGTCGGGCAGGAGTTCATCCCCAAGCGCAAGGACAAGCTGGCCTCTCTCGAGCAGGGCGTTCGCATCTGCGACGTTTAACTGATGGGCAGCACTCTTCCCGAGGCCAAGTGCGATATCATCACTGCCGCGGTTGGGCGCGCGGTTCACGAGACGCGTGTCCACGATATCCACACGCATCTGTACGACCCCGCTTTTGGTGAACTGCTGCTGTGGGGCATCGACGACCAGTTGGTGTACCACTACCTCGTCGCCGAGGCGTTTCGGCATTTCGACATCGGTTACGAGGCGTTCTGGCAACTGGCCAAGGAGGAACAGGCGCAGATGATTTGGGATGCATTGTTTGTCAAGAATTCACCGTTGTCAGAGGCGTGTCGTGGCTTGTTGACAGCGCTTAACCGGCTTGGCCTGGACGCCAACCAACGGGATCTGCCGTCCATCCGCAGGTGGTTTGCTGGGCAGGATCCGGACGACTATATCACACGCTGCATGGACTTGGCCAAGGTCAGAACGATTTGCATGACCAACTCGCCATTCGACGAGCTGGAGACGCCCCTGTGGGACGCCGGCTTCGAGCGGGACGAACGGTTCACCTCCGCGTTGCGGATTGACCCGCTTCTGCTCGATTGGGATGCCACTGCGCTGCGCCTGGCTGGGGCCGGCTATGAGGTGCAGGCGGATTTCTCCGGTAGAACGATGGAGGAGGTGCAGCGGTTCCTGCGCGACTGGGCCAAGCGCATGGACGCCCTGTACGTGATGGTGTCGCTGCCGCCGGCGTTTGAGTACCCGGCCGACACGCAATGCTCGACTCTGATCGATGGGGCGATACTGCCGTTCTGCAGGGAGAGCGGCCTGCCCTTTGCGCTGATGATAGGTGTTAAGCGCGGCGTGAACGCTGCAATGAAACTGGCCGGCGACGGTGTCGGAAAGCCGGACCTGGCCAGTCTTGAGAACCTTTGCTCTGGCCATCCCGACAACAAGTTCCTCTGCACGGTGCTCTCTCGCGAGAGTCAGCATGAGTTGTGCGTCATTGCCCGCAAGTTCCGCAATCTGCACATCTTCGGCTGCTGGTGGTTCACGAACATTCCGAATGTGATCGAGGAGATGACGCGCATGCGGCTCGACCTGATCGGCATGAGTTTCACCGCGCAGCACTCTGACGCCCGCGTGCTTGACCAGATTATTTACAAGTGGGACCACTCACGGGAGATCATCGCCGGCGTGCTGAGGGAGAAATACCTGAACCTGGCCGCAACCGGCTGGGAGCCAAGCGAGGTGGAGATTAAGCGTGATGTCGAGGGGCTGTTCGGCGGGTCGTTCCAGCGTTTTTTGGGCAGGTGATATTTCGCGCTTGGCCAAGCCCCTGGTCAAGGCCGCTTGACGGGACTATGGCCGCTGAATAGTTTCGCCGAGCCGCCAAGTTCCGGCGCGTTGACTTTTTTCCATGAAATTGAAACAGCTTAGTTGTTTTGCTGCCGGGTTGCTCGCCGGGGTAGCGACGCTCATGGCCAAGCCGGTTCTCGTGAACGGTGGAAAGGATCTCAAACATTTGGCCAAGATCGAAAACAAGCTCAACGAAGGTGGCGCCGAGATCGACTTGACTGTGGCGACGCGTAATGGCCGTTGGCCGCTCGGTTATCTCGAGATGGCACAAGCCGGCAAGTACACGAACCCGGCTTTGTGTGCTGCATGGTACTCGGAGCGGCATCAACCCGATACGGGCGTGTACACGGTCTCCGACGAGATCATGCTTGTCGGTGCTGAGGATGTTTACGATGGTGTCGGTGGCGTGATCGGCTGGTTGGATTCCGAGTCCGGTATCGGCATCTCTTTTACGCTCAATCATTATGACGGTTTTCAGGTGGGCACGGTTTCTTTTCTGACCGATGACCCCGATACCAACCGGTCGCTCGACGGATTGTTCGATTTGGACGGCTCGCCTGCACGGGCGGCCATCGATTCCGCCTTGTCTGGCAAGGGGTCGTACGACGGTTCCAAGTGGGTCAGGATGGAATTGGCGTTTTCCGCCCCGACGGAGGAGGACAAGGCGGCTCTCGAGGATGTCACAGCAAGAATCACGGCGACCGTGTTCTCGCGCACAACAAAAATCGTCGAGTTCACTCGTGAGATTGTCCTGCTCACCAACCTGCCCATGCCGGAGGGAAGCAAGCATCGGTTCGGTTATTTTGGCTACTGGGACAGCTTATGGGAGGAGGGGAACAAGGTTGCAATATACAGAAATCTAAAGATCGATGGTGAGCTCTACAACTCGCCGCCAACCATCGAACCGATCGATGACTTGACCATTAATGAGAATGGAACCGGGGAAGTGGTTGTCCTGATCGATGACCTCGAGTTGGGTTCATCCCAGCTCGAGATGAGCGCTGAATCATCCA
>ERZ651768.3076-NODE-3076-length-11303-cov-17.786032_pt1 | contig 11303 bp, 10 predicted proteins | sample MGYA00514754_ERZ651768 | MGnify/ENA metagenome assembly ERZ651768 | reverse complement strand
AACCAATCACCTAAAAAAGCACTACAAAACTTTTGACGAAATTAAATCTCAAGGGCTTGATGCGTTGATTATTAGTGGTGCTAATGTTTCCCAGCCCAGCCTTGAGCTTGAGCCCTTTTATGAGCAACTAGGAGAGGTGGTAGACTGGTCTTATGAAAATGTCACTTCAACACTATGCTCTTGCCTGGCAACTCATGCTGTTTTGGAATTCAAGTATGGCCAAAAGCGTCAACCTGTCGGAAAAAAACATTGGGGGGTTTTCCCTCATCAAGTGATTGACAGAGACCACCCCTTAATCAGTGGAGTTAGTACTCGCTTTGACATTCCTCATTCTCGTTTTAATGAGATCTCTGAGTCACAATTTGATAAAGCAGATGTAAAGGTTTTGGCCAAAAGCTCAATTGGCGTCCACCTGGCCGTAAGCCCTGACTTGTTTAGAATTGTATTCTTTCAAGGCCACCCTGAGTATGACACCATAAGCCTTTTAAAAGAATACAAAAGAGAAATTGCGCTTTACCTTGAAGACAAAGAGTTAGGTTATCCGCCAATGCCTAGCAATTACTTTTCTATACAAAACGAGGCTATATTAAACGAATACCGTGCCAACCTTGATGCCGGCACAACGTCAATTAAAGACTTCCCGGAATCACTTATTGCAACAACCCTTGACAATACTTGGCACGATAGCGCGAACGCCATTATTAATAACTGGATCGGTTGCGTATATCAAGTAACTCACGAAAGAGTCGGCAAACCTTTTATGAGCGGCATCAACCCAGACGACCCCCTTAGCCTTAAGAAGTGACAAGTTTCGCCAAAGACCTGTTGGTTTGGTTCCAAGAACACGGAAGAAAGAACCTGCCTTGGCAGTCCAGCCCACCTGATATTTATCATGTTTGGCTGTCCGAAATTATGTTGCAGCAAACACAGGTTGCTACTGTCGTTGACTATTTTAATAACTTTGTTGTTAACTTCCCAACAGTGGTTGCGCTAGCAAATGCAGATGAGGAAGAGGTTTTGGCTAGCTGGGCAGGGCTTGGATACTATAGTCGTGCAAGGAACTTACACAAAAGCGCTAAAATTATTTTATCGGAATATCATGGTATTTTTCCAATTAGTTATTCTGAATTAATAAGCCTTCCTGGGATTGGTGAGTCTACTGCAGGCGCCATCTTGTCGCTAGCATGTAACCAGTCTAGACCAATCCTTGACGGTAACGTTAAGCGCGTCTTAAGCAGATACCATAGAGTAACTGGACATTATAGCGATTCTAAGATTTTAAAAGAGTTCTGGCGACTTGCAAAATATCACACACCTTCTGAACAAAACTCAAACTATACTCAGGCAATTATGGATTTGGGCGCCACTATCTGTACGCCTCGTAAACCCCTTTGTTCAAGGTGCCCAGTTTCCAGAAACTGCAAGGCAAACCTTTGCAATGATCAGGCGTTCTTTCCTCAAAAAAAAGCAAGAATAGTTCGGCCTGAAAAATCACTAGCTTTTTTGGTATATCATAACGACAAGGGCAAGATTTATCTAGTAAAAAGGCCCAACAAGGGGGTTTGGGGCGGCTTATGGAGCTTTGCCGAATGCGAGGATACCGAGACTGCCATTACTGCCACTATTAAAGAACACAACTTAAAGGCGAGTATTGTTTCTTCGCTTCCTAAGTTTAAGCATAGTTTTACTCACTACCATCTATGGATTCGTCCAATTATCATCAACTCTCCTGGCCTAGAAAAAAACTATCACAATATTAATGAGTTAGCATTAGGTGTTCCTGCTCCTGTTAAAAAAATAATCTCGATGCTTGATTATCTCAACTCCGCCGAAAGCAATGAGTAAAATATGACTATGCAATTAATTCGCGGCCTTCACAACCTAAAAAAACAGTCCGGCTGTGTACTTACCATTGGAAACTTTGATGGTGTACATACTGGCCATCAAGAAATTATTAAAAGACTCGTGAAGAAGGCCCATGAGCTAAATATGCCTTCTCTTGTTATTTCTTTTTCGGTCACCCCAGAGTCTTTTTTTGGCCGACCAAAGGCAAGACTGAGCAGCTTTAGGGACAAGCACTTATTTCTAAAATCAATGGGCGTAGATAAGCACTTACTGATTCGCTTTAACGGTTCTTTTTCTCAAACAAGCGCAACATCTTTTGTAGAAAATACTTTAGTTGAAAAACTTAAAGTTAGGCACTGCTTTATTGGTGACGACTTTCGTTTTGGCAAAGATCGCCTAGGCAACTACGAGCTGCTTGAAAAACTTTCTGAACCAAACAACTTTATCGCGGAAAAAGTAGGAAGGGTAAGTCTTGAAAGCCAGCGAGTCAGCAGCTCAGCAGTTAGGCGATGCCTGGCCTCAGGTAATTTTTCAATGGCCGAAAAACTTCTTGGCAGGCCTTTTGCAATTAGCGGAAGGGTTTTTCACGGAGACAAAAAAGGAAGAACTATCGGCTTTCCCACGATTAACGTTGGCATTAGGAGAAGGCTTAGCCCCGTTCTTGGGGTATTTAATGTCGTGGTTGAAACAAATAAAGAGGCCTACCCCGGAGTGTGCAACGTTGGCAAACGACCGACGGTGGGCGGCGAAAAGGTCCTTTTAGAGGTGTTTATATTTGACTTTAATAGTGAAATATATGGTGAGCGCGTTAACATTGTCTTTAAACACAAGTCCCGAGAAGAAATGAAGTTTGGTTCCTTTGAAGAACTAAAACAACAAATTGTAAAAGATGTTGAAAGCGGCAAACAATATTTTAAAGCTCACGCTATATTAGGATAAAAGCCTCCATGAAAGCACAGCCCCTGCAAAAAATGGCGTTAACTTCGATCCTGCAAACTCATAATAATCTGGCACCTTCCAAGGCGACTTCTCTAGAGTAATTTTTTCTTGGTTGTAAGATAAGCCATAAAAATCTGGGCCAAAAATAGAGGCGAAACCTTCGAGTTTTTCTATCGCGCCTTCCCCATCAAAAGCCTCTGCATAAAGCTCGATGGCTGCATGCGCACTAAAAATACCCGCACATCCACAGGCGGATTCTTTTTTCTCCCGATCATGCGGAGCGGAGTCAGTCCCAAGGAAGAATTTTGGATTGCCTGAGGTGGCAGCTTTTAGTAGCGCCCTCTGATCAGGGTTTTGACGCTTCAAGACCGGCAGACAATAATAGTGGGGCTTAATTCCTCCTGCAAGCATATGGTTTCTGTTTGCTAGTAAATGGTGTGGTGTTATTGTTGCGGCTATATTGTTTTTACACTCAAGCACATAATCAACAGCGTCTTTTGTTGTGATATGTTCAAGCACAATTTTGAGACTCGGAAAATCTTTAACAACCCTGTCAAGGATTTTTTCGATGAAGACCGACTCTCTATCAAAGACGTCGACCTCAGAATCGGTCACTTCGCCATGGACCAATAACGGAATCTCTTCCTTTTGCATAGCCTCAAGCACTGGATAAATATTAGTGATGTTTGTTACCCCGTTATCAGAATTAGTAGTTGCGCCAGCGGGGTATAGCTTTGCAGCATAAACTTCGGGCGCGGATTCAGCAGCAGCTATCTCTTTTGGGTCGGTACCGTCTGTTAGGTAAAGCACCATGAGCGGATTGAAGTGGCTTGTTGTTGGAAGCGTTTTCATAATTTCTTTGCGATAGGCCTGGGCCTGGCGAACACTTTTTACTGGTGGTGAAAGATTGGGCATGACAATGGCCCTGCCCATTTGTGCGGCACTCATCCCAACGACTGACTTCATAGCCTCTCCACTTCGAAGGTGAAGATGCCAGTCATCGGGCTTAGTTAAACTTATTCTAGTCATCTATTCTTGCATATTATCATCAAGTTAATGCCCCTTAACACAAGATTAGCAATAATAATTCTCATCAACCATGGCAGTGTTTATATTTTTTTCCAGAACCACAAGGGCAGGGATCGTTTCTTCCAAGCTTTTTAGTTCTTTTTGGTTGTTGTGTGTTCTCTAGCCCTGAGGCAGGCTTCGTTTGTTGAGGGCCGTGCTGTGGTGCCTGTGTTTTTTCGGCTGGCGTACTTTCGCCTGTGGGGCTCTGTTTTTGTTCTATGCTTACACTACACAAGGCCTTAATCATTTCAACGTTAATGGTTTCTAGCAACAAGGTAAACATTGTAAAAGACTCTCGCTTATACTCCTGCACTGGGTTTTTGTGAGCATAGCCACGCAAACCAACACTTTGTCTCAAGTGATCCATTACCGCTAAATGCTCCTTCCAATGATGGTCCAGAGCTCTAAGCATTACCGCTTTTTCAAAGGTTCTCATAGTTTCACTTCCAACCGCCTTCTCTTTGACATCATGAGATGTAGCCAGTCCCTGTAAAACAAATTTTAAGATTTCATCAACATCAAGCCCGTCGTCAATGCATTTTTGTATTGGCACATCAGCTGCATATTCTGTTTTTAGTACGCTTTGTAGGCCCTCAACATCCCAATCCTCCTCAAGCACTTGTGGCGAAATGTATTCAGCAAATAGATCACTAATTACATCTTCTCTTATGGCAATAAATCGATCCTTAACGTCTTCGGTGCCCGTCAATTCATCTCTAAGCTGGTAGATTACTTTTCGTTGGTCATTGGCAACATCATCAAACTCAAGAAGATGTTTGCGGGCGTCATAATGCATCCCTTCGACCTTTTTTTGGGCGTTTGCAATGGTTCGATTTAACCAACTGTGCTCAAGCGCCTCGCCCTCTTTCATGCCAAGCTTTTTCATCATGCTGGCTGTTTTTTCAGAGGCAAAAATTTTCATAAGGCTGTCCTCTAGGGACAAATAAAAGCGAGTAGAACCAACATCTCCTTGGCGACCAGAGCGCCCACGCAGCTGGTTGTCTACACGTCTAGACTCATTTCTCTCTGTTCCAATAATATGAAGCCCTCCAGCGCTTATGACGGCCCCATGTTTTTCTTTCCATGCCAGTTTTTCAGCATCAGAGGTTTCTTCAGGCAAGCGACCGCCTAAGACAATGTCGGTGCCCCTTCCTGCCATATTGGTTGCAATGGTTACAGAGCCAGGGGCGCCAGCGTTAGCGATAATTTCTGCTTCACGCTGATGCTGCTTGGCGTTAAGAACTTCGTGTCTTATATTGTCTTTCTTAAGCAACAAAGAGATATTCTCCGAGCTTTCAATACTGCTTGTACCAACTAAAACAGGCTGCTGCATCTTCTGACAAGCTTTAACGTCACCAATAATAGCATCAAGTTTTTCATCCATGGTTCCGTATATTAAATCCGATAGGTCGCTACGACAAGATTTTGCATTGGGTGGAACTACTACCACCTCAAGACCATAAATGTCTAGAAGCTCTGGCGCCTCTGTTTCGGCGGTACCCGTCATGCCTGAGAGCTTGTTGTATAGCCTGAAGTAGTTTTGATAAGTAATAGAAGCCACGGTTTGATTTTCTTGTTTTACGCTGACTCTCTCTTTGGCCTCAATGGCCTGATGAAGGCCTTCAGACCACCTTCGACCCGGCATTGTTCTTCCTGTAAACTCATCAACAATAACTACTTCATCGTCTTTGACAATGTATTCAACGTTTTTTTGAAATAGTACATGTGCGCGTAAAGCCGATATTAGGTGTTTCAACAATATAATGTTGCTTGCGTCATACAAACTAGACCCTTCTGGCAAGGCGCCTGCGTTTATTAGTAGCTCTTCTGCCTTGACATGGCCGTCGTCTGTTAAAAACACTTGCTTCTGTTTTTGGTCAAGTGTGTAGTCGCCAGGAATATTCACAACAACCTCTTTTCCTTCGCCGGTTTCGGTTTGAAGTGTAAAAAGGGGGATCATCTTGTCTATAGCAATATAGACTTCAGCGTGATCGCCCGTTGGGCCTGAGATTACTAAGGGCGTTCTCGCCTCGTCAATTAAAATAGAGTCGACTTCGTCAATAATTGCATAGTTAAGGGTTTTTTGTGTTTTTTGGTCTTGTGAAAATGCCATATTGTCGCGTAAGTAATCAAACCCAAGTTCGTTGTTGGTTGCATAAGTAACGTCGCAGTTATATGCCGCCTTCTTTTCTTCTCCAGACATTCCTGAAATTACCACTCCAACCTCAAGGCCTAAAAAGTTAAACACTTTGCCCATCCACTCAGCGTCTCTTTTTGCCAAATAGTCGTTGACGGTTACAATGTGAACTCCCTTGCCACTCAAGCCGTTTATATAGGCCGGAAGCGTCGCCACTAGGGTTTTTCCTTCTCCTGTCCCCATTTCAGAAATGCAGCCCTCATTGAGCACCATGCCGCCAATGAGCTGAACATCATAATGTCTCTCCCCAAGAACCCTTTGACTTGCCTCTCTAACAACCGCAAAGGCCTCTGGCAAAATGCTTTCTAGAGAGTCTTCTTTGTCTAATCTTTCTCGAAACTGTTGGGTTTTGGCTCTCAGCTCATCGTCGCCAAGTGACTGCATGTCCTTCTCAAAAGAGTTAATCTGAGAAACAAGCTTTGTGAATTTTTTTATCACTCGGTCGTGGCGTGAGCCAACAACTTTTGATAAAACTTTATTTATAATACTCATATGATAACAAAACAATAATTAGACAAAACGTTGGTATTTTCCCATAGATGAAAGATAAAACAACAGCAAACCTTACAAATTTTAAGCCTAGTGGCGAATTAGGCGAGATGTTTGAAAAAGCAAAATTGCACAACCATTTAAATTCCCTGTTACAGGGCTTGCTGCCCCCTCAATTTAAGGGCATTACTTTATGCTTGGTTAAGGAGCAAAAGGTAACCCTTTTGGCGCCCAACCCTTCAATTGCGTATCGAGCTGAAAAACAACAGCCAGCGTTGTTGGCTATCATTCAACAGATCGAAGGACTGACATTAATCAAAACTGTTTCAATTAAGCTAGACAAAAACCAATCATAGGCTGCATTGGTTCGTTTTTTTGCTTTTAAATAGGAGCCATTTACTTTATAATGGTGCGGTTTTTTACTTAAATACTGAACAAACTCCTATATGCCAGAACAAACAATAGACCTAAAGAAAAGGCGCTTTTTAACTCAAGCAACTAGTGTAGTTGGCGCCGTCGGGGTTGGTTTTGTTGCTTGGCCTTTTTTGTCAACGTGGAAACCTTCAGCAAGAACAAGGGCTGCAGGCGCCCCAGTTGATGTAGACATTTCAAAACTCCAGACCGGCCAACTAGTTCGTGTTTTGTGGCGTAAAAAACCAGTATGGATTTTCAAGCGCAGCGCTGAAGCTCTTGCGGCGCTTGAGTCAGATGCTCTTATCAAGAATTTATCTGACCCGGATGGTTCTGGTTACTCTAAAAACCAGCAGCCTAAATATGTAACTACTAGTTATCGATCTATTAAAAACAGAGAAGAGGTTGCGGTTATTGTTGCCGTTTGTACTCACCTGGGCTGCTCTCCAACTTATCGCCCAGAGCCTGGCGCGGCGGATTTAGGTGGTGAGAACTGGAAGGGTGGTTTTTATTGTCCTTGTCATGGCTCAAAGTTTGACCTTGCTGGTAGAGTATATGCTGGCGTGCCTGCTCCAACCAATTTGGTGATTCCGCCATATCATTATGTTTCTGATACACTTATTCGTATCGGGGTTGATCCAGAAATCTCATAAGAGGAAATCATGAAAAACAAAGAAAGCTGGATAGACCAAAGATTTCCCCTCACCAAGGTTTGGAATGAGCATTTAGCCGAATATTACACACCAAGAAATTTTAATTTTTGGTACTTTTTTGGTAGTCTTGCTATTCTGATGCTGGTCATGCAGTTGGTTACTGGAATTTTTCTAACTATGCACTTTAAGCCTGACTCCGCGAATGCTTTTGCGTCAGTGGAATACATTATGCGTGACGTCGAATGGGGCTGGCTGGTTCGTTATCTTCACTCGGTTGGAGCTTCTGCATTTTTTGTGGTAATTTATCTCCATATGTATCGTGGTCTTCTTTACGGCTCCTATAAGGGCCCAAGAGAGTTGATTTGGATTCTTGGGATGTTGCTCTACATTGCACTAATGGCGGAAGCCTTTATGGGCTACGTTTTGCCTTGGGGACAGATGTCTTTCTGGGGCGCTCAAGTTATAATCTCCCTATTTGGCTCTGTGCCGGTAATCGGACCAGACCTGCTGGTTTGGATTTTAGGCGATTATGCTGTAGGGGACGCCGCACTAAACCGCTTTTTTTCTTTGCATGTAATTGCCTTGCCGCTTATTTTAGTTGTGCTTGTTTTCTTGCATATTGTTGCTCTTCATACAGTTGGTTCAAACAACCCAGATGGCATCGAGATAAAGAAAAACAAAGACAAGGACGGCATTCCCAAGGACGGCATCCCGTTCCACCCTTATTTCACCGTTAAAGACACCATGGGTGCTGTCGCGTTTTTGTGGATCTTTTGTGCTGTGGTGTTCTACGCTCCGGGCCTTAACGGCTACTTTCTTGAGCACGCAAATTTTATCGAGGCCAACCCCCTTCAAACACCAGAACACATTGCGCCACTATGGTACCTAACTCCTTTCTATTCAGTGTTGAGGGCGGTTCCTCCAATGTTTGGCTCACAATTCCCAGGCGTATTGGCGATGGGCGCATCGCTTCTTATCTTGTTTTTCCTGCCTTGGCTGGACAGAAGTCCGGTTAAATCTATTCGTTATCGGAGCCCGATATATAAGTGGGTGCTTGGTGTTTTTGTTGTTAGCTTTGTTATGCTGGGATGGCTTGGCATGGAGCCAGTTACTCCGCTTAATGTCTTCCTTGCTCGTTTTTTTACTGCCCTCTATTTTGCATTTTTTATTTTGATGCCTTGGTACACCTCAATAGGAAAAACCAAAGAGGTCCCAGAAAGGCTGACGGAATAACCTATGAAGAAACACATAAAAATAAAACTGGCTTTGGCGTCAACTTTACTTTCATTTAACGTGTTTGCCGCTGGTGATCTGCATTTAGACCACGCCAATACCGACATTTCAGATACGGCCTCATTACAAAACGGCGCCAAGCTTTTTATGAACTATTGCTCTGGTTGTCATGCTATAGGCTTTATGCGCTACAATCGCATTGCTCAAGATTTAAATCTTAGCGACTCGTTGGTCGCTGAACACCTAATGTTTGCCGGAGAAAAGCCTGGAGAAACAATCACAACAGCTATGCCAAAAGAAGGCGCAGCAAAATGGTTTGGCGGCACCCCGCCAGACTTATCGCTGGTTGCGAGAGCCAAAGGTACTGATTGGATTTATACCTACCTAAGGGGCTTTTATGAGGACGACTCTAAAGTCTTCGGTGTCAACAATAAAGTGCTTGAGAACGCCTCTATGCCAGACGTATTATGGTCTCTGAAAGAGGAGAAGCCTGAAGCAGAGTTTGATCAAGATGTTAGAGATATAACCAACTTCCTAGACTACGTTGGCGAGCCAGCAAAATTAATTCGTACAAGCCTTGGTGTTTGGGTGTTATTGTTCTTAGGTGTTCTGCTTGTCTTGACCTACCTATTAAAGAAAGAGTATTGGAAAGACGTCAAATATGGCATATGGCGCCCAAGGGACTAAATTCTGATACAATTTATATTTTGTCACGGCGCCCCTAACTGAGCGGCGCTATTTTTTTTATTTTTTTGGTATACAACTATGTTATCTAAGCCCAACCCAGCATCAACCACCCTATACTCAGCCCCACAGGAATTAGAGTCTCATGCTGTGCGCTTTATCATGGCGCATAAATCTATTGAGCGTGAGGTTTTGGAACTCAAGTTTGACGAAATGCCTGAAGAGGTTTTAGAGCTAAACCCGTGTCAAACTTTGCCAACACTATTCGATAGAGGCATGGTTTTATACGACTTATCGGTTATCATGGAGTATCTAGACGAGCGTTTTCCGTTTCCTCCGCTTTTGCCAGTCGATCCGATTGAAAAGGCTGAAAAAAGGTTATTAGTTTACCGGTTTACTCGTGCAGAAGGATGCTGGTATGAGCTTGTTGACACCATTCTAAATGGCAATAAAAAAGACGCTGCTTCGGCAAGAAAAACACTCAACGGAAACCTTATTGAGCTTTTGCCTTTGTTTTCCCATAAGCCCTATTTTAAAAGTGACATGATGACCCTGGTTGATGTCTGTATTGCGCCAATACTGTGGCGTCTAGATCTATTAGGAATCACATTAGCAGACAAGGCCAGGCCGATCACTTCATACGCCAATAGGCTTTTTGAAAAAGAAGGGTTTCATGACAGCCTTACTTTTGCTGAAAAGGACTTTAAACAGTAGCCACCATGAGCAGCGTTGTTCCTTATCTGATTCGCGCCTATTGTGATTGGATTGAGGACTCAAATCTTACGCCCCATATTTTAGTTGATTGCGAAAAGACTGGCGTTGTTGTTCCAGAAGGCTTTGCAAAACAAGGAAAAATTGTTCTAAATATAAGCTCTTCTGCTACAGAAAGCAGACTAATAACGAACAACTCTATTAGCTTTAAAGCAAGATTCAGTGGAAAGCCTCAAAAAATAATTGTCCCTTGCGAAGCAGTACTCACTATTTATGCCCAGGAAAACGGAGAAGGTATGTTTTTTGACAACAAGCTCGAGACCAAAGGCGATAAAAACGAGAAGCCAAACCTAACCATCCTAGACTAATTTTTCAATCTCTGAACAAAAAGCGTCTAAGTCTCCTTGAGAGAAAGAAACAACTGGTGTTTCAGTATAGGCAGCAATCGCTTCTTTATTAGACAGGTTGTTGTTTTCAACTACATTTAAAATAACACACGCTACTATCAGATTATTGTTTTTTGCCGCTTCTAGTGTTAAAAGAGCCTGACTAATTGCACCAAGCTCGTCACGAATCACAATTAACAACGGCAGTTGGAGCTCAGTCGCTAGATCAACATTAAGGGCTGCTTCAGCTATTGGGGAGTAAAGTCCGCCGGCCCCCTCAACAACCACAAAGCTCTCATCAATGTCACACTTGCAGGCCAGCGCCAAGCTCTCAAGAGTAAGCTTTTTGCCGCTCTCAGTACTGGCCATTTCTGCGCTAGCCTCAATCTCAAAACAATATGGACAAACCTTTTCTAGAGCCTCTTGTTGTTGACATGCAGCAGACAGGGCGATTGCATCTTTAGGCATGTAGTTTTGTCCACTAAGCACGCAGTTTGTCTCAACTGGCTTTCTAACCTTAACATCTCTCGTTTGAGATATGTGTCGCACAATTTCAATTGCAATAGTAGTTTTCCCTACGCCTGTATTACTGCCAGTAACAAAAACACCTTTCATGTCAATATTTTAGCCCAAGTTGGTGGATGCAAAGTCGTCATAAAAGTATAATGGCGTCAATGCAAAACAATC
>ERZ651768.3073-NODE-3073-length-11309-cov-3.356749_pt1 | contig 11309 bp, 14 predicted proteins | sample MGYA00514754_ERZ651768 | MGnify/ENA metagenome assembly ERZ651768 | reverse complement strand
TATTCCTCTAAAATATATCTATATAGTGATAGCTGCAGCGCATAATGATTGTAGTTACAGTCTTCGATTTTACTGGTTTCTTTTCTTATTCCCTTCTTACCCTTGAAAGATTTCATATCAATTCTCTTAGAAGTTTTCCAATCAATCAAGACATGCTCTTCTGTGTTTTTATTCGTCATTAAAATATCTATTGTTCCGGCAATACCAAGCTCTTTACTGTATACGATAACCTCTGAAAAAGTATCGATATTAGGCCTCGATACATACCCTCCGATCCATTTTGTTGCTGCAATAGATTTTTCATCTTTTGGCATCATTCCTTCCTTAAGCCAGTTCTCAATCTCTAAATGGACATCCGTACCATACTGTCTAGCTACATTCCATTTTTCGATTAGTGATTCCGGCGTCTCTCCGAAATATTTCGGCACATTATTGACTAGATGATTAGAGACTTTTACCTCATCAAACGGCTCGAAAAAACTATTCACAAATGTGGTCACACTTGTGAATATAATATCCGGATCATTTTTTAATATATACTCATGATTCTCGTGCTCAAGCCTGATATCATTATTATTAATCTTGTTCATTATTATATCAACCTAGGAGCTTTTACCAGTTTTATACCATCCTCTATTACCAAACCGATCATAGAGGAATACCGAACCGTGTCCACTATTATTTGTCCCATACTTTCCAGTTATCTTTCCATCCTGGTTAAAGGTTGTTAAAGAGCGGACAAGGTGCAAACTCTCACGGCCTTCATTATCAAATATAGTTAACTTGCCGTTTCCGCCATCAATAGAACCTATTAATGCTGTTTGTTTTGAGCTATTGTTAAAGGTAGATAGCATTCCATTGCCGTTACTGTTCTCTCCAACAATTGCGGTTTTGTTGTCATAGTCATTGTAGGTATCAAGATAGCCACCCTTTTTTAGACTAATATTCCCCCGACCTTGGTTGTCAGACAGAATAGTAATAACCTCTTCACCGCTTTGATTGAAAATTTTAATCTTACCATCTTTGATAGATAAGATACTTTCGCCATTATTATCCAATAGTTTAAATGACCCACCAAGTCCGTTTTTATCAACCAGTGTAATAGAATTAGCAATAATATCATTAAAGTGCTGTGTTCCACCATATTGAAATCCCATAGAAATAAAAATAGATATGAAAATAACACTGGAGGTGATCAAACCTGTAAAATATTGAAACATAATAAACCCCTGCTGCTAATTATTGTTGTTAACGATAAGACTCTTTACACTAAAAATTATTAGAATAATTACATTTTCTTTACATCATCATAGGAATATTTATTGCCACCATCTTGAGCATGATTTTCATTTCTTTCTAGTACTACCTTATAACCATCAACACTGTCTATCTCTCTTATTCCATCAATATGCATTTTCTTTTCTTTGTACTCATGAATTTCTTTTGCTTTCTTCTTGGCTTCTTTTACACCATCTGCCACAATAAAATAATTCGTGTGTGACTCATAAAACCCGCCCGAAACATTCTCATCATAAAAACCCGCATGCACTAAAAACAATTTCATAGTGGTCTCCTAATCATACCTATAATATTATATATAAAAACCCTGTCTAAATCTAATCTCTGGCATTGAATAAAAAACCCTGCAAAGCAGGGTTTTTGATATAAATAGTAGATGATAAATAAAAATCAAGAAAGAATAATAGAGAGTGCAATAAGAACGACAATTATAATCTGCACATAGGCTTCATTACCAAATATTTTTTCAGGGTCAAGGTCGGATAAATTAATAGAGCCTCCACCATGCGCGGATGAGGAGTGAATGTTACTTTCATTTTCTATATCAACATCTTTCAAAATCCTATCCATGTATGACTCTTTTGGAGATTCACCATAAATATTACCTCCTGAATCCCCATCTAATACCATAAAATAATAGTAAATGAAAAATAATGGAGAATTTGCTAATAGAATCCACCATCCACTTCTACCGGTATCATGTAACCTTCTTATACCAACCCCTGCTGCCGGTATAACTGTTAATAAGAAATATATAATAAAAGGCCATAGGCCAATAAAAGACAGTATACCTATTACGATTAAATGAACAAGCGCGAACATCCAGAATTCTGTACGCCTTGCTCTTCCGTTAAAGTTTAAATAATTATTTGTTAAAACATCAATATACCAGCTCATAATTAAATCCTCATCTGTTTAAATATCATTAAATCATTAATATTGAAAGTAACCTTAAATTTTGTTTTTTTCTACTATTGGTAATGTCAAAACTATTTTTTTAAGACTGTGCTTACATAGACCATTGTACCGTTTACAAATGAGTTATATATCTCCGTACCTTTTATTCCCGCATAGGTCTCAAATAGACTGCGAATAACAATAGGGACACTGGCTCTAATATGCTCTCTACGATAGTCTGATAGACTATCCAGGCCTTGAATAATATTATCCGTAATATCAAATCTATCAATAAATTTTAGATCAGACTTACTGAACTGATCATAGAGCTCACTAATCCCATCTTTTGATCTAAAATCGCAAAATAAAAACAAGCCACCAGGTTTTAAAACCCGGTAGACCTCAGCCAAAAAATTTTCCACTGAGCCGTAACAGTGAGAGGACTCAATATTAATAACAATATCATATATATTATCAGCAAAAGGTATATTTTCTGAGTCACCAGCCGCAAAATATAGGTTTGGTATTTCATACAATTTATTGCACAAAGATATCGCATCATCTGAAATATCAATACCAGTTATTGATAATGGGTCTAAATATCTTGCAATATAGGAAGCTCCACCACCACGACCAGAACCAACTTCCAAGACCGTTTTGTTTTCAACATTAGAATGGCTGGCAACATAGTGATATAACTGAATAGGGTAACGCTCGAGTTCGTCCTCTTTTTCTAGTTCAAGGGTCATATTTTGAGAAGCATATCCATAGTTCATTAGCTTAAGCTCTGGGTTACGTGCCCTTCTTGCAAAAATATTATACCATTTTTTCCAGAACCATCTTTTTGACGATGGAGAAAATTTAAATATTTGGATAATTATTCTTTTTATCACGCTTAATAAAGATATTTATCTAAGAATATACTAACTATCTTTTTTATCATATTTTTATTAATAATCACCAGCCAAAAATTTTAGGTCTCTCAAGCATTGTCAAAGAATCTAAAGTGGATGTTAGAACTTTACTCCAAAGGTCATACCCTTTTTCACTTAGGTGAAGGCTGTCACTTACAAACAAATCACTATATGGTTTTCCAGTAATATCAAGCATCGGAGTAGCCGTATCTGAATAGTATTGCGTTTTATCAGATTCAATATACATTTTTATTAAACTATTTGCCTGCTTCATATTCTTCCACATTGACCACCTGCTCGGGCTTGGCTTAATTGGCAAGTATATTAGTTTTGTTTTAGGTAAATCCCTATGAACAAGGGTAACAAAATCTTTATAGTCTGCAAGTACCTGCTCTGGTGTCTTTTTGCTGGCAATATCATTATCACCTGCGTACAAGACAATAATTCTTGGTTTATAGATAGCAACAATACTATTAAAATAATAGTTTACATCCGAGATATGGGAACCTCCAAAACCGCGGTTTATAATTGGAAATTTTCCAAAATATCTCGCTGTAGGCCATTTTCGAATGCTCGAACTGCCTACAAATAATATGCAACTCTTTGGATAAGTATTTTTCTGATCCCAGTGTAAAAAATTCTCTATAAAAACTTCATCGCCATTGGTGCCAGAATAAAACCGCATTGGATCAGGGTCTGTTTGGGAAAACAAAAAGCTTAAGAATATGAAGATGGTTAATAGGACTATTTTTTTCATCTAATCGAATTAATATCTTTATTTACAAAAAAGATTATAATAAAGATGACAATAAAGAAAATAGCCCTAGAAACAGGTTAATACATTAAAAATATAGTTAATTATTTCTACTGTGGAATATTCAGACAGGATTGCCTGAAGTAAAATATAAGTTCTAGACTATAGAACCTTCAATAAACTTAATCTATACGCGATATATCAGAAGCCTGTTTTCCTCTATCACCATCAACAGTATTAAACTCTACCTTATCTTCATCACGTACTTGTTGGCCTTCAACCATCATTGACTCATGAAAAAAGTAGTCAACACCATCGTCACCTGTAATAAAACCGTAACGTTTTTCTCTGTTATAGAATTTCACTTTGCCTGTTTGCATTTTTTCCTCTTTAGTTAATTACGAAATGTATTTATTTTTTATGCCATAAAGTAATAATTATTTTATTTTTTATTTTGTCCCGTCATCTCCCATTGAATAAGTCCAACCGGGATGTTTCCTGCATCATTATAACCCTTAAAAAATTCTTTTATATTGAATTTTTCACCCCGGGATTCTAACTGTTTACCTCTTTCGGTAATCAAACGTTCAATAAGATATTTACCTGTAATATAACAGGTTCCATATCCTGGCTGCCTCAGATAAAGATGTTGCTCAAAACGGAGCAGATGAGGCTCACGCTCCATCCAGCCACGAGGGGTCCACTTTACATGCACCTTCCCTGCCTCTTCCATTGTCATCATGTTTGCATGAGCATACAAGGATCCGAGACCTCTTGCGGCTCTCTGTGCAAGCATAATCCAGACAATCTCTTTGGTCCTTGGACTGTCTTCATACAAACCAAGCTGCATAAACATTTCTTCCACACCTGTTGCAATACCCTCACTCTTCGAATCAAATATATTATAGAGCAAGGGCACCCTGCGAATCGGACTCTTGTGAGGTTCATCTCTAACCTGCGCCAGGTCAAACCAGTGATAAAAATGCGAATACAAAGGAACAGGATCATAGTGCATACCAATATAAAAGAAATTTCTGTCCTTCTCAGGAACAAACTCGCCCATATGTTCTCGAAGCGCAGGCTCCATATTATCTTTGATATGCATAATATTATGATCAGATAGAAAATCCATTAACCGGCGTACCCCATTTTCTTTCATAATATCAAACTCTTGTTCTGTCTTTGCGGATACCATTAGAGGGAGATTTCGGTTTAAATGCTCCTCCATTTTTAAAGAGCTCCAGGCTCTGTCAAGCTCTCTCTGAAGCAAAGATACTTCCTCTTCCCAAGTGAGAGGCACTAGGTGAACGTTTTTTTGGTACCAGCTATAGTTTTCCTTTCCAATGCCAGAGGGTCCATTTTTTGTAGGCGCCTTATCACTAAGCCATTGAATAAAATCATCATTAGCGTCCGCAGCATTTTTAAGCGGCTTTTTTAGTACCTTGTCAAGGATTTTCCCATGGTTCTTAATGATCTTGTTTTTAATTACCTCTATGTTTTCTGCTTGTTCTTTAAAATTTTCTATGCCTGCGATCCACAGATCTCGAGCATCACCAGTGAGATTACCCTTTGCTTGAAAAAGAAAATGTGGTATCATACTAAGCTGAGCTGCAAGCCTATTTGAATTTTCATTATCAAGGGGAAAATCATAGGTCCAAAATTCTAAGGTTCCATGATTTGTTGGCCCCTCATGCGCTGGAACGTCACTCTGGTACATCCATATAGTCTGATAAAATGCAGGATCTCTTACCCAAGGCCTTAACACTCTCTGATTGAAATCATAACCGTTCATTTCAGCCCTAACGATGTGCCAGTCGACCTGGTGATATATTGGCCAATCAGTGGTATCTATCTGTTCTAACCTATCTTGCAAAGACCTAAACTCCTGTTTAGCGCGGTTGAACCTTCTTCGCGTATAATCAGGAGCGCCATTCATGAGTGGAGGATTTTCAAAATCCCTCCATTCTGTAAACAAGGTAACTAGCTCTTTGTAATATTTTGGCTGTCTATTATTTTTTGCTGTCAAGGGATTTGATATCAGTAATATTATGATATTTATATATAAAAAAGATCTCATTTAGAACATACTAACCTAGTGATTCATAGCAAAAAATAAAATATCATATTTGATCATCATTAATACTTGAATTATTATGTGATTTATACCACTCTAGTATTATCCTAAAATCTGGATAGATTTCTGAAGGCTTTGTAAAACTATCTGAGTTCGCTTTTAACACATAAAGCGCAAACTCATCCTGTTTTATGTTTTTAAATAAATTATAGTCATAATTAGGTACCACTTCAATAGTCCATATTGCATTAAGACTTGGCTGGTAAATATTTTTTAATTCAGGCTCGGGTAGATCATATAACTTGGCTAGGTCAGCATATAGATATTCAATGGTTGCAAGCAGCCCAAGAGAGCGGTTGTTGGTACACTTAAATTTAATATACGGGTATAGCCATGCTCCTGTTTCTCCACCATCATCATGACCCTGGCACGAACCAAATGTGTTAATACCATCCAAGGTATTAAAAAAATCAACCAAAGGTTTTATCTCTATATCTAATTTAATTTTATTCAACTATATTAATTATTAATGTGATTTATATAAAGTAGTACTTTAATTATAAAAATGGTTATTTAAGTGATTGTCTACTTTAACCATTTGCTCTCTTGTCTGAAATAATCGTTTCATATAATTCACTTTTCTAAAATGATGATTTCTGAGGAGACCATTATGAAAATTTTTACTATAGAAATATGTTTTTAAGCTAACTGTGTCAATATTATTCTGATTATATATAGGCCTGTAAAACTTAATTGAATAGTCTCTATTAAAATCAACCGCCCTTTGATCTAAAAGATCGCCATTTAGGACTAATCTCTTATAATAGTGTTCATATAAATTCGAAATCTGATTCGAAATCTGATTATGACTTGCTGTATTAAACCTGCCACTTGCAACAGATGATGAGTAGGCTGCGTTATTTCCAAAAAAAGTAGGGGAAGTAATAGTGGCGATTGAATTAACTACCTTATCAAAATGAAACTTTTCTTTTTTGTTGATCACAGAGAGTAAGTATTCTTCATTTTCGATATGATTTTGGTTGGAGGAGATTATACTATCTATATTTACAATATCTGCCTTAACCTCAATATGTATCTTTTTGTAGTCTTCCTCCAGGCGATGTCTTAGCTCTCTATCTCCCCTCCAGTCATCTACCCAGAGAGAAAGTACGATTCCAATAAAAACGGCTAAAAACTCTATTCCACCTCTGGCGAGTAAATTTTTCATTGACAAATCTAACATTCCTTTTCTAAACAAAAAACCCCGCTGACTTCGGGGTTACAATATAGAAAATACAGAAATATTTACCAGTAATATCCTCCATCTTTTAACCACTTTTGAACACCGTTATGAGCCAACCTTGCTGCTTTTTTATAAGAATCCAAGGCTGTATCAAAATCATTATTTCTCTGATAAACTATACCCATATTATAGTAGGCACTTGCATAATCAGGCTTGATCTGTATCGCCTCACTATAGCAGTCTATAGCCTTACTATAGTTTTCACTTTCTTTGTACGCGTTACCAAGATTATTATAGGCGTGAGCGTCATTTGGCCTAAGCTCGATTGTTTTCCTATAATAAAAAATTGCTTTTTTATATTTTTTAGTTAAGAGGGCGTTATTGCCTTTTTGGAACGCATCAGAAGCTCTTAGTATTAATGTCTCTTGTTTATGCTCAAAAAGTAAACTGTCTCTTTCTATTATACTTTTCGAAAGATCTTTTTCAAGGCCTTCAACCTTCGTAATCGCTTCATTAGCAATTTCTTTGGTTTTTTCTAGTTCTGTCATAAGGAGATTCATTTTTTGTATATAATCATCAGGGATACTGCTTGAGCAACCAGATAATACCAACATACATATAGAGATATAGATCTTCATTTTTTTATTAGGCTGATTTTATTCTTCAGTAGGTGGGAATCGGAAATATAATAATAATTACAATAAGTCCAAAATGAGTTTATAATTGTCTTTATAGAACAAAAACTATTTAGGTAAGCCTTTTTATTGCTTTTTTATATTTTAAATTCCTACTAGATATTTTTTGATCAAGCTTGTCCGTGTCTAACAAAAACATGTTATCTTCAAGATCAATGATCTTTATTTTTGTTGCAAGTTTATTTTTTGAGACACGATCAATATAATTATCATAACTCTCCTCTGGTCTCCTGCTTAAAGAGTCAATCGCTTGGACTACTTTATCACTAAATCCTGCATCCATTAAGTATTCGATATCAATAGAAGTTTTTTCAATAACATCATGTAAAACCGCTATGATCATTTCTTCTATTGTATTTGCCTTGACCATCATCCGAATCGGATGTAGTACGTAAGGCTCCCCGCTGCTATTGACCTGGCCACTGTGTGACTCAACAGCTATTACAATTGCCTTGTCTAACAGGTCATGCATTTTATAGAATGGATAAGCTCCTAAAACGGTAAATCATCATCCTCTACAGGGTTTGATGTTGTCTGCTGCTGATATGAAGTGTCCTGGGAAGTTTGCTGATTATCCTGCCTCTGGTATTCGCTCTTATATGCATAGTGTGTTGCACCTTTTTCTGAGACCTCTCTTCTTTTTGCGATAACAATATTAACCCAACCGTTTTCATCGGCATGTTCCTCAAGCTCGCTCACTTTAAACGCCGCGTTTATAAGGCTGCCACCATTATCAAATACTTTTTCTTTTAGTGAACACTGGTTTATATATACTCTGTCTTGTGCCATGTTGGCCTTTCTTTATTTGATTTTATATAAAACGTAGATTAGAACTTACATATCTATTATTCTTGAGAATAGAAATATAGAGGAAACATAATAAAAAACCCTGCGATATGCAGGGTTTTTTTATTACTTATGATTATTATAAAACTATTTAGCAGTTTTTTGCTGTTTTACATTATTCCAATATATTCCTAGATCATCATGAATATAATGTCCCCAGTATGCCCTGTGCTTATCCTGAAACTCCTTACGCTTTTTTTCATCTGGCCAGCCTGCTTCTAATAGCTTGCTTAAGTCTTCATCCAATAAATCTTCCATAGATGCAAATTCAGTTACAAATAGAACAGGCCATCCATCTGACCCACCGGCACTACCTGACCAATAATGATTAAGCGTCATTTGACTGAGAACCCTATCATCTTTCATGACAACTTTATCAAACCACTCTTGTGTCAACCGATCTCTCTCTTCACCAGAACCTCCTTCGATGCTGCTCATTGGAGCCATAGTAAAACGCTGAATCACGATCAATGTATTTTCTTTCATCTTTTTCTTTCTGCGCTTCAACATTTTTGTTTCGAGTTCATAGTTTCCTACGTCAGTATGACCACCGGCCCAATATTTGCCGTGTTTTTTTTGAAATTCTTCTCTCGTTTTTTTAGTCGGCCATCCTTTTTTCCTTCTATCGCCTCTTGTTTTTATACTTTCATCAGCATCCATTAGAGAGTTCCACTCATCTAGCACAAGAACCTCATCTGATTTACCACTTAAATAATGGTAAAGGACATTTGAGCTAAAAAGAAGGTTATCTCTAATATCCATCTTTTTCCTATTTTCATCAAATAGTTTTGTGCGTTCTTCCCGACTACCATCTTCAACCGTTCTTGTTGGCTTAAGATAATATTTAGAAAGCGTTACTATTCTGTTTCCTTCTTTATACTGCCCTAGAGCCATACTGCATGCGACAACAACATAAATGAACAAGTGGATTATTCTGTTTTTCATATCCTATTCCCTCTTTTTTTTGTTTCAACTATATCTAAATATATAAAATTATTATTAGAAGTTGGTAACTACTATTTGCTCCCATGAAAACATGTGCGGATCTGTATTATTTAATACTCTCTGAAGTTCTTTTCTGATCGCATATGAATACTTACTTGTTGAACTCTCTAATAAGACAAACATCGCATCAGTATCTAGCTTACGATAAACATAGGTTACCGCTCCCAGCCAGCTACCGCCATGGGATATACTGGTACCTTCCTTACTAAGGCTCCAGCCAAAGCCATAAAATGTTGTGTCTCCTTTTGATGAGACATAAGGACTCAGTGCTTCATCAAAATTAGACTTAGGTATTAGAGAATTATTTTTTAAGGCGTTGTCCCACTTTAAAAAGTCCTGAATACTCAAGAATACACATCCGTCGCCGGAGACACCATCCATCCAGGAATAATCATTAAGCCTGTTGCCGTTTGTACCCTGTACCCGATTAGAAAGTTTACCAGGCTTTGTAAACAGGTTCCAAAAGCAACTGTTTTCCATTTTAAGAGGAATGAATATCTCTTGATCTAAAAAAGACTCAAAAGTCTTGCCTGATATGGCCTCTACAACCAGAGAAAGAATCACATATCCCGTGTTACTATAGAGATATTTTTCACCTGCTGAAAAGAGCCTCTTCTCACTGTACTTACTCACCATGTTTAAAACATCACTGGAGCTAAGTACCGTATAATGATCTTTATACTCACTGGGCTCGCCTTCATAAAAAAGATTGACCATGGACTGGTTCATATAAAATTCAATCTTTGCGAATAGACTAAAGTATTCTTTAAGAGCTAGATCCATATAGTCAGCTATGCCTGATGTATGCGTTAATAGATGTCGGATGGTAACATCATTATATGGAAATGAGGGTAAATATTTCTGGACAGGATCATCATATTTTAGTTTTACCTGCTTATTTAAGATCATTACAGCCATAGCTGTAAACTGTTTCGACACAGATCCCAGCCTGAATGAAGACTGATATGTTAAGGGTTTTTCTCTAGCCAGATCTTCATAGCCATAGGTTTTCATCAGGTCTGGTTTATGATTCTTTGATACTAGTATGGCTCCGTTAAACTTTCTCTCTTTTGAAAGCCTCGAAAGCCAGTGATCAATCGCTGTAAGCTTTTCTGACATGCTCGCACTATTAGATACAGGAATAGGATCCACTAGTGGCAGTCTTGATCTTTTATTTCTATAATTAGAAAACCCTACTAGGGTGATAATTATTAATAGTAATACTATTGGTAATATTCTTGATCTCATTTACAATCTAACCTTCTATCCTCTGTTTCACTCTGTTTAGAAAAATGCCAGGTCTGTTTCTAGTAATCTTTTTATTCTTTAATACAAACTTGCCACTAACAAGTACATGAAGAATGCCCTTTGAAACGAGGTTAGGGCTATTAAACGTGGCTCTATCTTGAACCGTGATAGGGTCAAATACTACCATATCCGCAGCCATATCTGATGCAATTTTTCCTCTTCCTTTAAGACCCATATTATTGGCAGGAATCGCGGTCATTTTATGAATCGCCTGCTCAATAGTTAAATATTTTTTTTTTCTAACATATTTTCCTAGAACCTTTGGATAGCTCCC
>ERZ651768.3070-NODE-3070-length-11317-cov-14.692438_pt1 | contig 11317 bp, 14 predicted proteins | sample MGYA00514754_ERZ651768 | MGnify/ENA metagenome assembly ERZ651768 | reverse complement strand
TTCATCTACATTCCTCCAGGTGTCAAGGTTGACATGCCATTACAAGCATACTTTAGAATTAATGCAGAAAATATTGGACAATTTGAACGTACTTTGATCATTGCTGATGAAGGTTCGGAGGTTCATTACATCGAAGGATGTACCGCACCGGTTTATTCTTCAGAGTCATTACATTCTGCTGTAGTTGAGCTTGTTGCACACAAGGATGCAAAGTTACGTTATACGACAATACAAAACTGGAGCAATGATGTTTACAATCTAGTAACAAAACGCGCATATGCATATGAGGGTGCTACCGTTGAATGGATTGACGGAAACATTGGTAGCAAATTAACCATGAAATATCCAGGAATTTATTTGATGGGTAGGAAAGCATACGGTGAAACTTTGTCAATTGCATTTGCAGGTAAGAACCAACATCAAGACACTGGTGCAAAGATGGTTCATCTGGCACCTGATACTACATCAAAAATAACATCAAAATCTGTAAGCCGTGCAAATGGTCGTTCTACATACAGAGGACTGTTGAAAGTGGCAAAAGGTGCAACCAATGTAAAATCTACTGTTAGATGTGATGCGTTACTATTAGATGACACATCAAAGACGGATACATATCCATACATGGAAATTGATCAGGAAGATGCCACAGTTACTCACGAAGCAACTGTAGGAAAGATTGGAGACGAACAAATTTTCTATTTAATGAGTCGTGGTTTCTCAGAAGAGGAGGCATTATCATTAATTGTGAATGGATTCATGGAACCGTTTACAAAAGAGCTTCCAATGGAATATGCAGTAGAACTGAACAGGCTCATTAAATTAGAGATGGACAATTCGGTCGGATAGTCTAAAAACAGTCTTAATGATTAGTAATGTCACAACTCGCTTTATCAACAATAGATTCTTCACTTATAGAGGAGATTTCTTCTAAAAAAAATGAGCCTAACTGGCTAAAGGAGTACAGGAAAAACTCCCTCTCTGTTTATCACGATTTACCAGCAGAAGTTTCACCATTATACAACAAGTATACTGATGCTAGAAGAATGAATCCGGAACAGGTATCATTATCTTTAGATTCAGATTCTTCTGTTCCAGATTTTTTATCTAAAAGATTAGACGAAATTAAAAATGAAATTAGTATTGTTCAAATTGGTTCTAATATTCATTCAATAAATATTGATGACGAACTAAAATCAAAAGGACTTGTTATTTCTTCATTGGACGACGCATTACAAAACCATTCTGAATTAATTCAAAAGATACTAGAGGATTCAAATTCTAAGGAAGACAAGTATACTGCGCTGAACAATGCCGCATTTAATTCAGGAATTTTTGTTTACATTCCACAAAATCTCACTCTTGACAAACCAATTCATTTGGTATCTTGTTTATCTTTAGATGGCATATCTACAATATCTCGCAATATGGTTATTGCTGAAAAAAATACACAAGCTTCAGTTGTACAGGAACTTTATGCTCCAAAAATGCCAAAGCAACAAGCATATCTTGAATTGTTAAACACACGTATTGGAGAAAATAGCAAACTAGATTTCACAACATTACAGATCATGGATCAAAGTGTAGTTAATTTTTCTACCAGAAGCACACATCTTGCCCAAGATGCTAAAATAAATTGGTATCTTGGTTTGTTTGGTTCCATGTTATCACGATATAGAATTGATTATCATCTTAATGGAACAGGTGCTGTTGTAAATGACGCTGAAGTGGTTTTTGGAAACAATGACCAGTCATTTGATCTAAATACCATTGTTAATCATAACGCGCAATCCACGGAAGGAAAAGTTGTTGAAAAATCAATTCTAAAGGACACGTCAAAATCATTATTCAAGGGTATGATTAGAATCAATGAACAGGCCGCACACTCAAATTCATTCTTGTCGGGGCGTTCTATTCTATTAAGCAAGGGTGCAAAGTCTGATTCAATACCGGGGCTTGAAATTTTTACCAACGATGTAAAGGCAACTCACTCTGCGTCAGTAGCTCAGGTGGATGACGAGCAAATTTTCTATCTTGGCACCCGTTGTCTAAACCACTCTGAAGCTGAACGTATAATTGTTGAAGGATTCTTAGAACCAATGTCCCGTATTATGTCTTATCAAGTAAGAGCATGGCTCGCAAATATCATTGAATCAAAATGGATGAATAAGGAATTAACAATTAACATGGATGAACATCTTAAATCAATTGTTGAAGTGGAAGAGGTACGTTATAATGAAAACGAAGAAGTTGAGCAACATTACAAGTATAGGTAATTACGTTGACTAGGTGGGTAAAAGTGTGTAAAACAAACGAACTAAACGACGGTCAGTTACTATCGTTTGATTATGATGGCAAGAAAATTATGCTTGCAAAGATGCAGGGCAAGATCTTTGCAACTGACAGAACATGTACTCATGAAGAAGCAGATCTCTCTACGGGAATATTAACTGAACAAGGAATAACATGTCCACTACATCTTTCTGTTTTTAATTTAGAAAATGGTAATCCGGAAAATCTTCCAGCTGAAAAACCATTGGAAACTTTCAATATAAAAACAAACGAAAACGAGATTTACGTGGAGGTCCCCTAATTGCAAAGTACCACACATTCTCTTGCCACAAAATGCAGACCCGATTTTCCCGTACTGGAAAGAAGAGTTAGAGACGATAAGATCTTGGTATATTTGGATAATGCAGCAACTACTCAAAAACCAATTCAGGTTATAGATGCAATTACTGATTATTACAAGAATCATAATTCCAACATACATAGAGCAGTGCATGCTTTGGCGGAAGAATCTACAGAGGCATTTGAGGCAACACGAGGCAAAGTTGCAAAATTCCTAAATGTTGCAAATAACGAGGAGATAATTTTTGTAAGAGGAACAACAGAGGCTATCAATCTAGTTTCTTATGCGTGGGGAAGAGATAATGTGCAGAAGGGTGACATTGTTGTCACAACGGAATATGAACACCATTCAAACATAGTTCCATGGCAGATACTAACGCAAGAAACTGGTGCGGAGCTCAAATACATCGACATAGATGAAAATGGCGAATTAATGTTAGAGCAACTTGATGAGCATCTTGCAACGGGTAAGGTAAAACTGGTCGCTGTTAGCCACGTTTCAAATGTTCTTGGGACAATAACTGATGTTAAAGAAGTTATAACGAAATGCAAAAATGCTGGTGCTAAAATTCTGATTGATGGTGCACAAGCAGTTCCACACATGAAGGTAGACATTGGTAGCCTTGGATGTGATTTCTATGCTTTTTCAGCTCACAAAATGTTAGGTCCAACGGGAGTTGGTGTCCTATGGGCAAAAAAGGAGTTACTAGAAAAGATGAGACCTTTCCAAGGCGGTGGGGATATGATAAGAGAAGTTCACAAATATGAAACCACTTACAATGATCTTCCATACAAGTTTGAGGCTGGAACGCCTAATGTTGCTGATGTTATTTGTTTTTCAGCTGCAATTGATTATCTCACAAAAATAGGAATGGATAATGTTAGAAACCATGAGATAGAGTTAACAAAATATGCATTAGAAAAAATGTCCAAAGTGAAAGGTTTAGTAATTTACGGTCCTAAAGATACTAACAAACAAGGTGGTGTTATCTCATTCAATTTCAAAGATGTGCATCCTCACGATGTTGCAACTATAGTTGATAAAAATGGCGTTGCTATTAGATCAGGTCATCATTGCGCACAAGTATTGATGGAGAAACTTGACGTTCCTGCAACTAACCGTGCCAGCTTTTACATTTACACCACAAAGCAAGAAGTAGATGCTCTGATTGACTCACTTGAACAGGTTGCTAAGGTGTTTAGATTATGAGTGCAGATCCAATTTATACTGAAATGATAATTGAATATTCTAGAAACCCTTCAAACTTTGGCAAGATAGAAAATCCTCACATTCAGAGGCACGATAGTAACCCTCTTTGTGGTGACAGTATTGATTTGTATGTCAATATTGACGGCACTAAAATTTCTGATGTTAAATTTGACGGTAAGGGTTGTGCCATATGTATGGCATGTACTTCAGTTCTAACTGAGATGATTAAAGGCAAAAACCTAGAGGAAGTAAAAAATTTCAAAAAAGATGATCTTTTAGCAGAGCTTGGATTAGAGCATCTAATCAAAACAAGTCCAGTACGAATCAAATGTGCCTTACTTTCTTTAAAGGCGTTAAAATTTGGCATTTATTCTTATTTTGTTGAAAAAATGAATGACGTAAAGGCTGCAGGAAACTTAAAAGAAGAAGCATCTAACCTTTACTAAATGGCTAACGCCACACCATCACCCGTAACAACTCAGATTCGTAAGATAATTTTTGAAAATTTTAATGACATTGATCTTAGATTTAACAATGATCAAATTTTTGAGATTTTAAAACAAAATGAAAACGTTGACACATCTTGGACAATAGATGATGTCGAAGTATTCTTTAAGGAATTATGTGACACTGATATTTTACGTAACATTGCTCAGAATTTTACCACGCAATGGTTCAAACTGTTTGAACAAATTGAAAAAATCCAGTGCCCATCATGCAAAAAAGAAAGTTACTTGACATCATCTGAGAATAAAGTTTGTCAAAATACTAGTTGTGGCACTATTTTTTAGACTCATATTTTTTAGCAGATTCTTCAAGAGATTGAATCATTGGTAATTTGCTACCAGTGAGATAGCGTACTAGTGCCCCCCCAGCGGTACTTATATGATTAATTTTTTCTGCTAACCCAAATTTTTTCAAGGCAGATGTAAGGTGACCCCCACTAACTATTGTTGTTGCCGTAGAGTTTGCAACCGCTTCTAGAAGAGCTTTTGTCCCATAGGTAAAATTCTCTTTTTCAAAAAATCCCGCAGGACCACTGATAAATACGGTTCCTGCTCCAAAAATAATCTTACTGTAATGTTCTATAGTTTTTGGACCAAGATCATAAATCTGATCATCTTTGTTTAATTCTCTGATATCTAGCTCCACTCGCTCTCCATTTTGCTCTATCGCCACATCTACAGGCGTTGAAAAAACATCCGGATATTCACCTATCAATGTATGTGCTTTAGCAACAATTTCTTGTTCTCTTTTAATTCCAAGGGAGGATTTTATTCGTCCCTGTGCTCTTAAGAACACATTTGCAATCAATCCGGTTAGTAAAACATTGTCGGCTCTTCCATTTTTTATCAGTAGTCGAATTGCCTCAAGCCTGTCTTCCACCTTTGTTCCACCTAAAATTATTACATGAGGGGCTTTTGATACACTCATAATTTCATCTAGTTTGGTAACTTCTCTTTCAACAATTCTTCCTGCACAAGATGGAAGTATGTGTGAAAAACCTACAATTGATGGATGTGCTCTGTGGGAACTCGGGAATGAATCCAAAACACAAAAGTCTAATAATTTTGCTAGTCGTTTAACCATTAGTGTCTTTGCAGCATCTGGTCCAGAAAATTCATAATTTTCTTCAGCACATAATCTAAGATTGTCAAGTAGTAGAATCTGTCCATTGTCTAGTTTTTTTATCTCATTTTGAGCGGCAGTACCTATAACATCGTCAACGTATGTGATTTTTCTGCCTAGCAGACTTTCAAGAACTTTGGCATGTTTTTCCATACTAGTATAGTCTTTGTTACCGACTCTTCCCTGATGTGATGCCATGACAATTTTAGCATCATTTAATGATTCGATTGTTTCAATTGTTTCTTCAATTCTTTTTGTGCCAGTAATTTCTAACGTTTCAGGGTCTATCGGACAATTCATGTCAACTCGTAAAAAAACTGTCTTTCCCTTAAAGTCAAAATCGTCTATAGTTAGAAACTCCACATGGTTTCTCTTTTGACTCCTGTTAAAATCCTTTAGTAGATCTTGGCTTAAAGCACGTTAAAAATTACTAAATTTCTTTTCAAACAACTATTATCTTCTAGATATTACCCATCGTATAGACAAAATTAAAAATGATCATTATGAAAGATGGTTAATTGCAAAAATTAATTTTTGAAGTACGTTCCCGCGGATTTTTCTTATTAGTAATAGCATTTTTAATAATAGCTACATTAGTGTATTCAGAAGCCACTAAACAATTCGATCAATCTTCTATTCAATATTTTCAATCCATCTCAGGCAATCAATCATTAGATATCACTATGTGGGCTTTCAGTGAAATTGGAGGAATAATTCCAATCATGATTTTTTGTTTCATAATGTTTGTACGACGAAAAACTAGGCGTATTGGTCTCATAATGTTACTTGCTGTGTTGGTTGGCACTGTAGCGTCTGCATATCTAAAAGATTATGCTGTTGAACGTGAAAGACCTGATCTTGAATATCTTGGCAGTGAACTACCCATTAAGATTGAGGGAGATACAACTGTTTTAGGTGGTCAAGGTTCATTTCCATCAGGGCATGTAATACGTGCATCTGTTATCGCATTTGTTCTTGGGTATGTAATATCAGATAGATTTCCACGAGGTTGGATTCTTTTATGGATTTTTCCCGCATGCATGGCATTGAGTAGGGTCTATCTTTTACAACACTACCCAATGGACGTATTAGGAGGAATATTGTTTGGAATTATTATAGCAGGCATACTTTCAAGCAAGCTTAAACTTCCAAAAATGGATAATTTAAAAATCTAATTCTTCAAAAACCGTGGAGCTTACTAGAACAATTGCGTAATGTTCTTTGTCATGATGATATGTCCAATACCTGATATCTCTATGCTGATTTTCCTTCCGCAGTCCTGAGGTCACAGTAGTAGTAACTATATATCCAATTCGCTTCGCAATCTTTTCTGATTCTTTTGGCATCAAAACTTTAAACCCTTTTTTTTCTTTGTAAAATCCAATTTGTACCATTTTCTCAGCTGCATCATAAGCATCTTTTTCATCTTTTAGGTCAAATGTTTCTTTAATCGGTATAGACTCGATGTCTGCCTTTTCCATGTAGATTATAAATCAGATAGTTTGTTATTAAAATAATATGAAAGCCACATTTGGCGCAGGCTGTTTTTGGCACGTTGAGGAGATATTTAGAAAGACCCCAGGGGTGAAATTAACCCAAGTAGGTTATTGTGGTGGAAGAACAAAAAATCCCACATATGATGAGGTATGTACTGATACTACTGGTCATGCAGAATCTGTTCAAGTTGAATATGAGCCTGAAGAAATTTCATATGATGATCTGTTAAAATTATTCTGGAATAATCATGATCCAACCACCCTAAACCGCCAAGGGCCGGATAGTGGAATACAATACAGATCTGTAATATTTTTTCATACACCAGAACAAGAAAAAATGGCGATAGAAATGAAAAAAAGACTCGATAAAATAGCAAAAGAAAAATTTCACAAGGAAATAGTGACAGAGATTAAACCATATTCTGAATTCTATAGGGCAGAAGAATATCATCAGCAATATTTTGAAAAATTAGATAAGAACCCATTTCAGAAATCTTAAACATGTGTCAAATTTCTTAACTGTCAAGTCAAATAGTAATTATATCCACAACTTAATCTATGAGTAATACGGCAAATCATTATTGGCATCACTTACTAAATTAGCATTAGACTTTAAACAAAAGAAACTTAGTTCTTCAAAATTGCTAAAACAAACTAAAAAGGCATTGGACACTGCAAAATCACTACATAGAAAATCTACATCTGGCATAAATTCAATTCAGCGTAGGGTTGACTCGTTTCGTTCAGAATTAGAAAGGGTTACGAGGGATTTGGAACATTATTTGGCTCAAAAAGAAAGCATTCAAAGGTTAAAAGCTGCTGCCGAAGAGCGTTTAGCTGATTTAAAAGTTGAAAAAAAGAATATTGAACAGCAAATCTCTTCAGCTACAGGTGAAGCTAAAGAGCAATTAGCACTTACTTTGGATACAACTTCTGAGCAAATTACAGACCTCAGAAGCCAATTAATGAACAGAAATTCAACTATGAAAAAAATTGAAAAAGTCATAGCTGAACACAGTGATAAAAAATCTAAATTATTTGGACAAATTAAAAACACATTACAATCAAGACCCCAACTCATGGATCTTATCAAATCAAGTGATAGGGATGTATCGAGGCTAGATAGTCGACTTAATTCTGTTATTAAACAGGAAAATGCTGCTCAAAAAAATCTGTCCAAAGTTATTTCTCGTTTAAACGAATTAAATACGAAGAAGCAGGAAATGCGTAAAAACTTGCAAAGAAAAAGAATTTCAGAAGCAAAAAGAAAGGCTGCACAGGAAAAACAAATTATTGTAATGGCTAGGAAACTTGCATCGAAAATGGCAGCAGCTAAGAGAAAAGCTCCAAAACGCAAGGCAGCTAAGAGAAAAGCTCCAAAACGCAAGGCAGCTAAGAGAAAAGCTCCAAAACGCAAGTAGTGTCGATTCTTACTAAAACAACTTGACTAGTTTTAGTGAATGGTGTCTTATGATTAATTAGAAACTACTTCTAATTTACCATTTTTCTTAGGAACATTAAGCTGAACTTCATTCCTAAAAGTTGTTGTATAAGCACCCTGAATCGAAACAGTATCTCCGTTTTTGACCTTTCCTGTGTCTTCACCCCAGAGTGTAAGTTTTATTCTGCCTGTTTCATCCACAAGATACGAATCACACACTTGTGTTTCTCCATACTTTGTGTTTACTGTTCTTGCCTCTCCTTTTTCTTCAATCTTTCCTTCTAGGCTGATATCAGATCTCTGATTTTTTGCTTCTTCTATATTCATATCAAATCTCTATTTCTTCAATTAATAACTTTTTTTAAATGTTCCAAACCCATTTAATATTGCAGGGGTATCGAAGCCCGGCCAACCGAGAAGGACTCAAGATTTTGGCAATGGGTTATCCTTTCCCTTAGGGGTTCGTGGGTTCAAATCCCACCTCCTGCATATTTTATTCTATAATAAAAGAAAACAGAATGATTTATTGTTCAACCATTTGTACAAGTTTTACTGTATGCTTTGAAATCTCTTCATGCAACATAGCAGCTTCTTTTTTACTAAAAGTTAAGCTACACCTAAAACATTTCCAAGATTGATTATTCAACAAATACACTAGTTGAAATTATCATATAAAGAGAATGCATTATTGATCCATTCTCAAGAGTTTTAGGGAGTTTATGCTTTCTATAACTAATGGTGGATATCTTTGATACTATTGTGGAATATTCTTATTTTGGGATATTTCTTCTGTTAATTGGAATAAACGCAGCACCAATTTTGATGCCACCCACTTGGATTGTACTTTCATCTTTTTTTGCATTAGACAGTTCACTTGATCCTCTTTTACTTGCGTTAGTGGGCGCAACAGGAGCCACAATAGGCAGGCTCATTTTGAAAAATCTGAGCGGTTTCTTCCGTAGGTTTGTGGGTAAGGAACAGAAATCAAACCTGGACGCAATAGGCAATTTTCTAAATCGCAAAAAATTTGGTTATGTACTCACTTCTTTTCTGTTTGCTGCAACTCCACTACCTAGTAACATGTTGTTTGTTGCCTATGGCATGATGAGGGCAAAAAGTATTGGTCTCTATTTCGGATTTTGGGTTGGAAGGTTGCTGTCTTATTATATAATGATTACAATTAGTTCTGTCGTTCTCACTCCATTTTTAGAATTATTTGAGGATAAAATAATTGGAATTCTAGTAGCTGATATAGTGGGCATAGGCGTTGTCGTAGTATTTACCTGCATTAACTGGCAAATCCTCCTGCTTGAACGAAAATTACAGTTTGTCAGACCAAAATTATGGAAATTTTAGTTATCCATAATCAACATATCTGTCGTATCGCTTTTCGACCTCGGGATTTTTCCCCTTGGTTATTTTTTCTAATTCTTGGGCGTTACGGCTGTTTATGTAACCAATAATTTCCTTAAAATTCTCACTTTTTGGATATACTTCTAGTAAGGGTTCTAACATTTTGAAATACTCAACAACCTTCTCTCTAAATTCTTCTCTCGTTGGATTTTTAATTTTATTCATACGGAACCAGATAGTAGCCCAACTGCAGCCGACTACATGTGGCAATAAATCAAAGGCAGACTGTATCTCGAATCGTTGATCGTCTATCATGAATTATCGCGGATTAGTCTTGCACCTGATTTGGCAAAATATGTAACTATGAAATCAGCACCTGCTCGTTTTATAGAATATAATATCTCATTGATTATTTGGTCTTCCTTAATCCAACCTTGGTTAGCTGCCGCCTTGACCATTGCATATTCACCCGAAACACTGTATGCAGAAACTGGTACATTGAACTTTTTCTTAGCTTCAGCAATTAAATCAAGATAAGAAAGTGCAGGTTTTATCATAACTATATCTACACCCTCTTCAATATCTGCTTCAACCTCTCTCATAGCTTCTGCTGGATTTGTAAATGGAACCTGGTATGTTTTCCTATCACCAAATTGAGGCGCACATTCCGCAGCATCTCTAAATGGAGAATAAAATGAGGAACTATGTTTTGCTGAATGTGACATTATGATTACATCTTTAAAACCGGCATCATCCAAGCCACTTCTTATAGCAGAAACTTGACCATCCATCATTGCAGACGGTGAAACCACGTCAACTCCAGCCTTTGCTTGGCTAACGGCGATCTTGGTTAAAGTTTCTATGCTCAAATCATTGTCTATCTTTTTATCATTAATTATTCCGCAGTGGCCTGAGCTAGTATACTGACATAAACAGACATCAGCCATAATCACTATTTTGTCATCAAAATTACTTTTTATTTCTGAAATTGCATTTTGCACAATACCCTGTTCAACAAATGCAGACGTTCCTTTTTCATCCTTTTGTGAGGGAATACCAAACAACATTACAGCTGGAATTTTTAAATCAGAAATATTTTGTACCTCGTTTGAAACCTCTGACAAAGGAAGTCTTGCAATGTCTGGCATTGAATCAACTTGTTTCTTTTTTTCTAATCCCTCTTCTACAAAAATTGGACAAACCAAATCGTTTGTGGATAATCTAACCTCTTGGACCAAGTTTCTTATGTTTTCATTAATTCTTAACCGCCTCAATCTTTTTGAGGGAAATATCGCCATGATAAAAACCTGGTAACAAGTAATATAATCTTAGATTACTGTGCTGCTATTCCTTTTTCTTATAATTAAATAATTTACTTGCGATTTCCAGCAATTCTGGATTGTCCTGTTCAGATGCTCTTCTCAAATTATTCATAGGTGTAGAAACAATACTCTCTACAATAGATTTTGTTAACTCGTCAATAATTTTGATTCTTTTTTCATCTGTCTCCCCTAACATTTGGAGTGCCTTCTGTAGTTCCTTAATTCTCATCAAGTCTGC
>ERZ651768.3068-NODE-3068-length-11318-cov-4.414554_pt1 | contig 11318 bp, 8 predicted proteins | sample MGYA00514754_ERZ651768 | MGnify/ENA metagenome assembly ERZ651768 | reverse complement strand
GAGGCGGGCCAGGCACAGATGATTTCCGGGGACGACACACGATCCATGGCGATAAAGATACTCGGCATCGAGACATCATGCGACGAGACTGCGGCGGGAGTAGTTGAAGACGGGCACACCCTCCTCTCCAACGTCATATCGTCTCAAGTAGACCTGCATTCGCCCTACGGCGGCGTTGTGCCCGAAGTTGCTTCAAGGCAGCATGTTCGAGACTTGGTGCCGGTACTGGAGCAGGCGGCGGCTGATTCAGGGCTGGGCCTTGAGGACATGGACGCCATCGCCGTGACCTATGGGCCGGGACTGGCCGGGTCATTGATCACCGGTGTGAACGCCGCCAAAGCCATCGCCTATTCCCTGGGGATCCCATTGATCGGAGTGAACCACCTGGAAGGGCACATCTACGCGTCCTGGTTGGCCAAGGCTGACCTGGAGAGCGACCCCGGCTTCCCCTTGGCCTGTTTGGTGGCTTCGGGGGGGCACACGGACCTCCTATTGATGGAGGGACACGGCAGGTACAAGTTGGTGGGCCGCACCCGGGATGACGCCGCTGGCGAAGCTTTCGATAAGGCGGCCCGTATATTGGGCCTGGGCTTCCCAGGCGGTCCGGAGATACAACGGGTCTCCGCAGGGGCGACGGGTGAAGAGCTGTTGCCCAGAGCGTGGATGAAAGACACGCTGGACTTCAGCTTTAGCGGCGTCAAGACCGCACTGCTGCATATGGCCCAAGACCACGGGCTCTACCCGGTGATCGATGAGGGAGTGGACCAAGAGAGATTGGTGCGTGAGCTGGCCGCAGCGTTCCAAGAATCGGTGGTGGACGTTATCTCGGCCAAACTGGTGGAGATGGCCGCTAAATACCGCGTCAATGGCTTGGTGTTAGGAGGTGGCGTAACGGCCAACGCGAGGCTGCGTGAAGAGATCGTAAAACGCTCGCCTTTGCCGGTGATCATTCCATCGCCGGTGCTCTGCACCGACAATGGCGCCATGATCGCGGCCTGCGGATACTTCCAATACCAGCGCGGCGAGGAAACGCCCATGGATATTGACGTGGAGCCAGGGTTGCCTTTGGGGTAGGGTGGATGGCTGCCGGTTGAGCCGCTGCCGGATTACAATCAGACTGACGACTAGCAATTCACCCTCATCCTAACCTTCTTCGTTCAGGGAGAAGGGACTGGTTATCTTCTCTTGGCGGAAGAGATGGAACTGGGGCGCTATTTCGGTGTTAGGATGACGTTGCCCACAACTGCTTGTCGGGCGACGAAGGCCGTATTCACCAACTGATAAATGTCGCCCTCGGCCGTCTCTCCCCGGAAAGGGAATGTGAGTTTTACCCCGTCTCCTTGGAATGTAACCTCTCCGTCGGGCTTGGCGAAGTAGATCTGGGCCAACATGGCAACGCCCGTCAGGACGGCCAGAAAAACAACAAAGGCCACCAGGTCCATACGGATGATGGGCACGGTCGGTCCATCGATTCGCCCGGTCAGCCAATAAGCCAGCAGCACATAGAAAAACACGGCGGCCATGACCATCAGTCCGCCTTGGAACAATGCGCCCTTGCTGCGGTGCCCCACGTTCACCGACACGGCTTTGACCTCTTCCACCGGCATCAATACGGTCTGTCTCATGCCGCTGGACAGACCGAACGCAATGATCCGCCGGTTGGTCAAAACCAGCATCCGTCCCTTGTCAGGAGGCGTCATGACGAGGCCTTCTTCTGGGCAAAAAGTGTGGCTGGCCGACTCTCCCAAGAGCAGGTCTATCCTGCGGATGGTTCTTCCGGACAAAGATTCCGCGACAGCGGGAGTCGCGGCATCGCCTGGAACGGCGCTTTGGACCGGCTCCGAATGCGCGGCCCCGACACTGACTAATGACGGGGCGCCCTGAAACAGTCCGGAAAACAAGTCTTTTTGCAGGCTTTGGTCCAGGCTGCGCAATAGTCCCACCGGTAATCCAGCGGAAGTCCTAGCCTGGCCCGTGGGTTGTTTCGGCCGCCGCCCAACGGGCGGAAGCTTTGTGGATTCTCCGTACAAAGGCCACTCCTCCAAAAATCCATACTATCATAGGCCATGCGAGCTAAAATGGGCTGGATGCCCAGGAACACGTAAGATGGACTCTTTTGTAGCGCCTACCACCTTAGGGTCCATCGGGAATATCCTCCGTGGCCAGGCACGATATATTGACACTTCGGCCCCGTTCTTGTTAATCTTGTTCATCAAAGGCTGTGATGGAGACGAGTAGGCAGGGGTAGGCGCCTAGCGAGCCTGGTACGGTGAAAGCAGGCGCGCCGAAGCTGGCCGAAAATCCCTCCGGAGCCGCCAGTTGAAACCCCTCTGAACATGAAAGAGGGCCAGTAGACCGGGCCGGGGTTCGTTCCCCCGTTAAGAAAGACGGGACATGTTGGTGTCCTGCTAGAGAGGTCCCGAGAAAATCGGGATAATTAGGGTGGTACCGCGGGAATGTAACGTCCCGTCCCTATGTTGGGATGGGGCTTTTTTATTGCCCGGCAGCAGCTCTTCAGGCGCCTTTCTCTGCAGGAGAAAGTCCTACCATTTATGGAGGCTGCTGGACGGATATGGAACCTACAAGAAAGCTAAAAGGCGCGGAGATCATCTGCGAAAGCCTACTTAGGGAGGGTGTCGAAGTCATCTTCGGCTATCCCGGGGGGGCGATTCTCCCCTTTTACGACGCGCTTTGGTCCTACCCCCAACTACGCCACATCTTGGTACGCCACGAACAGTCTGCGGCCCACGCGGCCGACGGCTACTCCAGAGTCACCGGCAAGGTGGGAGTCTGCGTCGCCACCTCTGGCCCCGGCGCGACCAACCTGGTCACCGGCATCATGGGCGCCAAGGCCGACTCAGTCCCCATGGTCGCCATCACCGGCCAAGTTGCCCGTGCATCCCTCGGGAGCGAAGCTTTCCAGGAATGCGATATCTGCTCCATCGCTGCCTCCACCACCAAGGCCACCTTCATGGTAATGAACCCCGCCGACCTGGCTGAAAAGATTCGTGAGGCGTTCCACGTCGCCCAAGAGGGCCGTCCCGGCCCGGTGCTGATCGATGTGCCCAGAGACGTCCAGATGGAGCTCACCGACGCAGTATTCCCCGATGCGACCGAGCCCCCGGCGCCCGAAGTATCCGAAGAAGCGGCGAAGAGGCTGAAAGAAGCGGCCCGCTTGATAAATAAGGCCGAGAGGCCGTTGATCATCAGCGGTCACGGAGTGATGACCTCCGGGGCCAATAAGGAACTGCTATCTTTGGCCGAGCGCTCCGGCATCCCAGTGATCACTACTCTGCTCGGACTGGGCAGTTTCCCCGGCGGCCATCCCCTGAGCATGGGCATGCTGGGGATGCACGGGATGTACTGGTCCAATCTATCGGTGAACGAAGCCGACTTGATCGTTGGCGTGGGTATGCGCTTCGACGACCGGGTCACAGGCAAGGTGGACACCTTCGCGCCGCACGCCCGAATCATTCACATGGACATCGACCCCACTCAGATCGGCCGTAACGTGCCGGTGGAAGTCCCTGTGGTCGGAGACGCCAAGGCGCTCCTCCAGAGATTGACACCGCTGGTAACAAATACACCGCGGCCCGACTGGATGCAATACATCGAAAACTTGAAGCAAGACCACCCATCACTGGCTATCCCGGCCAGCGATACCTTGCAGCCCCAACAGGTGATCAGCGCTCTGGATACCTTGGTCCAAGAAGACCCGGAGACCATCGTGGTTACTGGTGTGGGCCAACACCAGATGTGGGCCGCCCAACACCTGTCTTTCAACCATTCAGACACCTTCGTGTCATCCGGCGGGCTGGGAGCGATGGGTTTCGAGCTCCCAGCGGCGCTTGGAGCTCAGATAGGCAAACCCGGGGCCCCGGTATGGTCAGTCGCCGGAGACGGCGGCTTCCAGATGACCCTTCAGGAACTGGTCACGCTCTCGGAAGAGAAGCTGCCGGTGAAGATTGCCCTGATCAACAATGGCTACCTGGGGATGGTGAAGCAATGGCAGGAGATGTATTTCGATGGCCATCTGAAGGCGGTGCCGGTTAGCGGGCCCGACTTCATCAAGCTGGCCGAGGCCTACGGTGTGGGCGCGATCAGGGTCACGGAATATGAAAACGTCCTGCCTGCCCTGCGCCAGGCCCAGGACCACGACGGCCCGTTCCTGATCGAGTTCGTGGTAGACTCAACCACGAATGTCTACCCTATGGTTCCCCCGGGCGGCTCTCTGGCCGATACCATCGAGGACCCGGCCACGGCTTCCAATCCGGTGACCTAGCGGGAGTACAGACCGGCACTTGGGCAGATTTAACGGAGTCCATGTGGAAAAACTTTCGATACAAGATGCATCCCGCCGCCTGAACATCACTCAACGGGACGTCCGGGAATACATCAGAAGCGGCGAGTTAAAGGCCGAGCGTGACCCTGACTCGGAGCACGGTCGTTGGCTCGTGGAGATGCCAGGGGACGACTGGCAGGACAAGTTCAAGGCCTACTTGGACGAATTGGACGCCAGCATCACCCGGTGGTGGTGGACCAATGAGCGAAAGACCGGGTACGTTCACTACCTGGAGAAAACCGGCATCGAGAACGTCGAGCCCGACTATCTTTGCGGCCAACGATCAGAGAACCTCTGGTCATCCGCGGGCCATGAGGCCAAACAGCGCTGCTTGGAATGCCTCATGAAAGCTACCGAGCAGGGGCTTCCACTGTTCGAAGAAGAAGTGTCGGGAAGCTAGCAAAGCCTACCCCCCGCCGCCGGCACCTCCCGCACCGATGCCCGGCTCGGTCATACTCTCCAGGTCCAGCAATTCGTCTAATTCGGCGTCCGACAGATCCGTCTTCTCTTTGGCCATCTCTCTGATGGTCGTTCCCTTGATCGAGGCCTCTTTGGCGATGGCTGCTGCTGCATCGTAGCCAATGGCCGGCGCCAGGGCCGTGCCCAACATCAGCCCCTTTTCGACCATGTCCGGCCCCACCGTGGTTGCCGTGATTCCCTTGACGCACTGGTCGGCGAAATTGTGAGCCGAAGCCGCCAAGAGCGAGATGGACTGCAAGATGTTGTGGGCCGCCACCGGCATCATGGTATTCAATTCGAAGTAGCCGCCCTGACCGGCCAGCGTCACCGATGCGTCGTTCCCTACCACCTGGGCGACCACCTGGATCACCGACTCTGAAATCACCGGATTGATCTTGCCAGGCATGATCGAACTTCCCGGCTGTACCTCAGGCAGGTTGATCTCCCCCAGTCCCGCCCGGGGTCCCGACGCGATGAACCGGATGTCATTGGCGATCTTATGCAGGCTGATGGCGATGGTCTTCAGTTCGCCGCTGGCCTCCACCAGGGCATCCAAGGAAGCCTGCGCCTGGAAGTGGTTGGCCGTTTCCTTGATGAGCACGCCCGAGGCCTCGGAAACGGTCTTACAGGTCCGCGCTGAGAACTCCTCGTGGGTGTTCACGCCGGTGCCCACCGCGGTGCCGCCCAGGGCCACCTCAGCCAGCGCCTCTTGGGCCCGGTGCAGCCGCTGCACGCTGTATGCGGCCTGCCCGGCGAATCCTTTGAATTCCTGCCCCAAACGTACTGGCGTAGCATCCTGGAGATGAGTGCGGCCGGTCTTGACCACGGGCCAGAACTCGTCTGATTTCTTGTTCAGTTCGTCGGCCAGAAATTCCAGTCCTGGAATCAGGTCTTCTTTGATGGTGAGCAGCGCCGCCAGATGGATGGACGTGGGGATCACGTCGTTGGAGGACTGGCCCATGTTCACATGGTCGTTGGGGTGAACCAGCCTGGAGCCCAAGTCGCCCCCCAGTAATTGGCTGGCGCGGTTGGCGATGACTTCGTTGGCATTGGTGTTGGTGGAGGTGCCCGAACCGGTCTGGAAGATGTCCAGGACGAAGTGCTGGTCCAACGCGCCGTCGATGACCTCTTGCGCGGCGGCCACCACGGCGTTGCATATCTTTTCATCCAACAGGCCCAACGACATGTTGGTCTTGGCCGCGGACTGCTTGATCAGGCCTAGGGCCCGAATGAATGGCCTGGGGAAGCCAAGGCCGCTGATGGGGAAGTTCAAAACCGCCCGCATGGTTGACGCACCGTAGAGGGCGTCGGCTGGGACTTCCATCTCACCCATGGAGTCCCGTTCGATTCTAACGTTGGGCCGCGTGGACATATTGGTACCGTCCTAGATAGTGGGAATTTTGCGAAGCCACTAATTATTCTATCTGGTGCCAGGCCGGATGGGTAGCGTAGTGGATCTCTTCGCCCTTCGGCGCAGCCAGGGGGCAGGAGGGGCTGGTACGTAGGGGCAGGTTTCTAACCTGCCCTACTCCAGAGAGGCCAAATTCGTCCAAGGAAACCGAATGGCCTTGGGTCGTGCCGTGGTCTGTGCATCTGGGAGTTGGCCAACGTGAAGCAGGGCGGGTTGGAAACCCGCCCCTACGTCACCATAGCATGGCTATCTGCCCTCTTTTATCCAGTCCGCCACCCGCTCAGCGATCATTATCGTGGTGGCGTTGGTGTTGGCGCGGATGACGTCGGGCATGACCGAGGCGTCGACAACCCGCAGCCCTTCCAGGCCGTGGACGTGGCCGTACTGGTCTACGACCGCCATCGGGTCGGAGCTTGGCCCCATTTTGCAGGTACCCGAGATGTGGTGCTGAGTGTAGCAGTTGGTCAAGATCCAACGGTCCAGTGCCGCGTCGCCGGCCAGTTCCTCTTTTGTTGGGTTCACCTGTTCGACAACATGGACCGCGAAGCTCGGATGCTCCGCAACCTTCCCCGCCATGCGCAGCGCGCCACGCATCCGTTCCCGGTCGTATTCGGCCGAGAAAAAATCGTAGTTCAGGAAGGGCTGATCGTGGGGGTCGGTCGTGTTAAGGGTCAACTCTCCGGCCGATGTGGCGTTCTGCAAGCCCACACTCAAGCCAAAGTGGAACGTGTCGTCTTCGAAGTTCACGCTGGCCGGACGGTGCTCGCTGCTCATCAATGTCGGCGTCATCTGGAAATCGCCTCGGGTGGGCGATCCGGGTAGACTGAAACGCAGTCCAACCTGGAGGCTGGGTGTGTCGATGTCGGGGGGCTCGCCCTCGCCTCTAAACAGCATGTATGCCGCCGGGTGGTCGCGCAGGTTCTTGCCAACGCCGGGCAGGTCACGGACCACGTTGATTCCTAAATGCTCGAGTTCCCGGGCCGGGCCCACGCCCGACAGCAATAGTGCTTGGGGGGAGCCGATGGCCCCGCCAGAGAGAATGATCTCACTCCCTTCGACATTAAATATCTCTCCGCCGCTCTCGGCCTCCAAGCCCATGGCACGGTTGCCCTGGAACAAGACACGCCGGATGGCGACGCCACCGCGTATCGTTATGTTAAGCCGGTGCCGCGCCAGGTTCAGGTAGGTCAAGGCCGTGCTCATGCGGACGCCGTCGATGTTGTTCAGGGGACGGGCCGCCACACCGGTGGAGTCGGGATTGTTCTGGTCCGGGTCTTCTGGGAAGCCGACGCCGATACAGGCCTGATAGAATCCTTCGGCGACGGGGATCCATTCCTCCCGCTTGAAGCGCCGGACGGGCAATGGACCTTCGCTGCCGTGGAAGTCGTCACCCGGAAAGTCCCAGTCGTTCTCCATCTTCCGGAAGTAGGGCAGGATCTTGGTGTAGGCCCATTCGTCGTTGCCCCACTCGGCCCACTGGTCGTAGTCCTCGGGCAGCCCGCGGAACACTACCTGGCCGTTGATGGCGCTGGAGCCGCCGGTGGCCTTGCCTCTGGGGATGATTATGGGTTCCGGTTGCAGCGGCGTGGCCGCGGCGCGGTAGTCCCAGCTATGGGGCCCGTAAGCCGAACGCCAGACGTTATAGCCCTTCTTAAGGTCCTCAGGCAGGTGCTCGAAGTCGGGGTAGTCCGGACCCGCCTCCAACAGCAGGATAGTCTTGTCCGGGTCTTCGGACAGCCTGGTGGCCAGAACGCTGCCTGCCGAACCGGCCCCAACGATGATGTAGTCGTACTTCATAGCTCCCCTCTAGCGATTTGTGTCCGGAATAAGGGTTTTGGAAAGATCCAAAATCCTAGATTTACACCGGCGCATCTATCGGCCGGAAAATTCCGTTATTTAACGGTTGCCAAGATGGCTTTAAGCTCATCAACATTCTGAATCTTGCGGACGTTGCGGTGGAGCCCGAAATCGGTCATGGCGTCTTCTGCGATAAGGTCGATTTCGTCCTCGGGGACCCCCACTTCGCTCAACCTCACCGGCAGCCCCAACCCTTTGAAGAGCTCCTCAATAGCGTCGGCTGCGGCCGCGGATGCTTGAAGGTCGTCCATCCCATCTTTCTTAACCCTCATGGCCCGGGCGAAACGGGCTTGGCCGGCGGCGTTGGCTTCTGCGTTGAACCGCATTCCGGAGGCGGTGAGGATGGAGTAGGCGTCGCCGTGCCCGCATTCCGGGTAGCGGGTGTCCAGCGAGTGGGCCAAGGCTGTCACAAGCCCCAACGCGCTGACCCCGGCCCCGGCATCCGTGGCCCGGTTATAAAGAAAAGCCGCAGCGCACAGGTTGATCCGCACCGCAGGGTTATCCGGCTGGGAGTTTACCAGCGGCAGGTTTTCCAACAGCAGCCGCAGGGCCTCCAAGAGGTCACTTTCCTCAAGTGGGTTAAGGCCGGTACGTTGCAAGGCTGAAGCCACGCCGGTGAAACACGATGCGGTCGCGTTCAAACAGAGCCAGGGCGAGGCCGTAAGAAGCGCCTGCTCGTCCCAGATCACGGCGGCTGGGCGGGTCTTGGGGTCGAACAACTCGAGCCTGTGGCCCGATTCCTGGTCTATGAGCGCGGTGCCGGCGCGAGTCACTGCGGTAGTGGCTGTAGTGAGAACGATAAAGTTGGGAATCTTGGGCGCCATCAACCGTGGGCTGACCGGGGGTTTGCCCTCGGGGTATTGGGTGCACAGTTCCTGGGCCGTTCCCTTCTCGGCCAACAGGATGGTGATGCCCCGGGCGGTGACCACGGCGCTGCCGCCGCCGACGGCCACGATGCCGTCCGCGTCAACCTCACGCGCCGCCGCGACGCCCTCCAGTACGGAGGTCACCGGCGAACCGGTCTTTCCTCCCGAGAACACCCCGGCCACCCGCTCTCCTAATGCCTGTTCCACTCGGTCCACCAGGTCGGTTTTGTCGGCCACCGATTGCCCGCAGACCACCAAGACACGCTGAGATCGGAGCCGGTCAACCTCGCCGGCCAAGCTGCTGATCGCGTCCAGCCCGGCGTGGACCCGGACGGGATAGCCAACGAAGCGAAAGGAATCAGTGGTCACTCTGTAGTTTCTCCTGGCTAGGCTGCGGCAGGCACTATGTTGCCATCGGAGTCGTTATTTGGCAACCGGGTTCGCCACGATAGGGTTCCTTGACCGGACTCCAGTGGTAAAATCGTAGGTAACCTATGCCCGAACTGAGCAAGAAAGACGAAGACCGCCTGTTGCGCTACCGGGGCCAGAGCCTGCGGTTGCTGCAAGACGCCATGGACGAGATACGCCAAGGCCGCTGGGAGCGCTGCGAAGAACTGCTGTGGGGCAGCCTGACCCTGGCGGTGAAGGGAGTGGCGTTAGGCCGGGGAAGGGAGTTGGACGGTCTGAAAGCCGTCGAGGACTTTGCCCTGGAATTGGGCCAAGAGAACCGGGATCGGCGGATCAGGGAGTCCTTCACCAAGCTTGCGTCCTTCGGCGAGACCGCTGAGAAAGTGCGCGAGTCTCGAATCCGGGCCGATCATCTGGTAGCGACATTGGAAGATGTCACAGGGGCCGTCGAAAAGCTCTGGGACATGGCCCCCGGCGGCGACCTGCTCAGCGCGTTGCTGCGGGGCGAAATGGACGGGATGGACGAACCGGAAGAGATGGACCGCGGCCCCCTAAGATGAGCCCGGACACTTCAATCGAAAGCCCGAAAGTCGCCATCCACACCCACGGCTGCAAGCTGAACCAGGCTGATAGCCAGGTGCTGGCCCGGCAATTTCAAGAGGCCGGTTTCACGGTGGTCAGGTCCGCCACACAGGCCGATGTGGTGATCCTGAATTCCTGCACCGTGACCGCCAACTCAGACTCCAAAGCCCGCCAATACCTACGCCGCGCCCGCCGCGCCAATCCGGACGCTCTGGTGGTGGCCACCGGCTGCTACGCCCAACGCGCAAAAGACGAACTCTCCGCCATGGAGGAGGTCTCCCTGGTGCTGGACAACCGCCAAAAGGAGACGCTGGTCTCCACTGTTGCGGCCAAGCTCAATGTGGTAGCCGACTCGTCCATACAAAACGCGCCTGTGGCCGCGCCGGTTGGTAGAAGCCGGGCTATGGTTAAGATTCAGGAGGGTTGCGACCAGGTCTGCGCCTACTGCATCGTTCCCAAAGTGCGGGGCAGGGAACGGAGCATCCCGCCTGAAGAGATCATCGCCGAGATCAACGGACGGTCCGAGAACGGTTGCAGAGAGGCCGTACTAACCGGCACTCAACTAGGGACCTACGGGTTCGATCTTCCAGGGATAGACCTGCGGGATCTCATCAAGCGAGTCTTGGCCGAAACGTCCATCGACCGGCTGCGAGTGTCGTCGCTCCAAGCCCAGGAGATCACCCATGAGTTGTTGGAGCTGTGGGACGACCCTCGTCTCTGCCCCCACTTCCACATCCCGCTACAGAGCGGCAGCGATACCATCTTGCGGTCCATGCGGCGGCGCTATGACACCGCCCGGTTCGCGGAGACGGTGGAGTTGGTGCGAAAGAAGATTCCGGACGCAGGGATGACCACTGATATCATCGTGGGCTTTCCCGGAGAGGGAGAAAGGGAGTTCGCCGAGAGCTACAGCTTCGCCATGTCAGTGGGCTTCAGCGACATGCACGTCTTCCCCTATTCAATTCGGCCGGGTACTTCGGCGGCGCACCTTGATGGGCAGGCCGAGGTAATTAAAAAGCGGGAGCGGACGGGGGAGATGCTGGAGTTGGCAGCCACAGCGGTGCGGGAGTTTCGGCTTGGGTCTCTGGGCCAGACCAGGCCGGTACTTTGGGAGCCGGGCAAAGGGCGCGATGCTGGCGGGATTTGGAGCGGTCTGACCGACAACTACTTGAGGGTTAAGGCGCAGAGCGACCGGGACCTGGGCAACGTGATAACAAATGCGCGCCTGATCGGTTTGGACGGAGACTGGGTGACGGGCGAAGTCGCTTAACTGGTTTCTCGAATCGATCGACGGTAGTGGCGCTCCAGGCGATCCTCCCGTCCCCATCCATGTACCATTATCACCCCGATCCTTCCATGGAAGGATCGGGGTCTCTTTATTTGGGTGACACTA
>ERZ651768.3066-NODE-3066-length-11320-cov-8.797118_pt1 | contig 11320 bp, 11 predicted proteins | sample MGYA00514754_ERZ651768 | MGnify/ENA metagenome assembly ERZ651768 | reverse complement strand
GTTGCTTACCACAACAGGGTAAAAAGGAGGTGAAGTTGTTTATCAATTCAGAGAAAATCCAAACACATTAAAGTTAGATTACTCTGGTAATGATTTAAACCTATGGGCAAAACATAGAAATATTAATATCTCTAAGCCAAAAATTTTTCCTGTAAATTCCGTTATGGCAATGAGAGGATGTTTATTTGCAATCCAAGAGGGTAATTTGCCTGAATATGCTAAAAATGTTTTTATGAGTTATTGGTCAAAAGGCCTTGATATTAGCAATCTTACAATTCTTTTAGACATTGCAACTTCATCTGGCATGGACCCAGAAGAGTTTGAAGACTTTATTAAATCTAGCGAAGCAAAAAATACTTTAATTTTTAATACTGATGAGCTAATTGATAGAGGGGGGTTTGGCTCACCTACGTTTTTTTATAATAATCACATGTTTTTTGGTAATGATAGACTTGCTTTATTCGAAGGCCTTTTGGCAAGAAAGTTACTTGAAATTTAATATCGACTATAACTTCTTATTTTAATTTATACCTCTATCGCTAATGAAAATCTTTATATGCACGAATGACAATCAAATGATTGGCGCCAAAGTTGCTAAAAATACAATTATTAACAGGTCTCAATTTTCTACAAATGATGTGGTGATTCTATCGGAATCTGAAATTCCTTCATTTAAACGTTTTTTTATGAAACCCTATCTTAGATGGGGCAAGATGGTTGAATTTAACAAAAATGATATGCAGTCGTTTACATTACTAAGATTTCATATTCCATTTTTAATGGGATTCCATGGAAAAGCATTAGTTATTGATCCAGACATCTTTCAAGTCCAGGAGGGCATCGAGGGCTTGATAAACTTTGATTTTGAAAGACATTCAATTTATGCAAGAAAAGGGTTGCAAAAAAACTCCTGGGCTTCAAGCGCAATGCTAATTTCATGCGAGAATTTTCTCCATTGGTCTCTAGAGAACTTTATAAATCAGTTGCATCTTGGAGAAATTGATTATGATGACCTGATTAATCTTAGGCTAGAAAAAGAATCAATTGGAGAGTTAGATAAAAAATGGAATGAATTTGATCAAATTAATCTCAATACTATTTTATTGCACACTACTGAAAAAATTACACAACCTTGGAGGGCTGGCTTAAGTTTAAATTCTACAATTCCCCCGCTATTTAAATACATACCTAGGGCACCTATTTATAAACTCTTTGGAAAAGACTTAACAAAGGGAAGAGAGCATCCCCATCAAGCAGTTACTGATTTCTTTTTTAAGGAGCTAGCACTTTGTCTATCTGAAAATATTATTTCTAGCCAAGAGCTAGATGATGCCATGCAGAAAAAATTCATGAGACCTGATATCCATAATAAGCTGAAACACATATCGCGTTAATTTGTATAAGTCTTAATGCTGCTAATAGTTCTATCTATTAAATAGTATGCAAATCTTCTAATTGGTCCTGATCTTAAATCTTTTACTGATTTTTCTATAATAAAGACAGTGTTCATGATTGTTGATTTTTTAGAGAAGGATGCCTTGGTTACGTCAAGCAGACTATTTGATTCAAACGGAATACACTGTGCAAGTCCTTTATTACGCAAATAGAATTCAAAGCGAATAGAGTCAATAGCAAAATATTGAATAATATGAGGGTTGAACATTAGCTCAGTAAAATCCTTTAATAAGCTTATCTGTATTTTATCGTTATCAACAAATATTTTCAGCATGATTAAAGTTATCGCAGTTCTTTTAGGTAGTGAATTGAGAGCTTTATCCAGCTTCCTCAGATCAAACGTTTCCTGCGAGTCAAATATTTTTTTTAAATTGCTAGCAAGAGCTGAGCTCTCGCAGTTTATAATTTTTTTAAAATCAGAACTTAGCCCGTAAACATAATTCCAGGCAGCTATCTCCATTTTATCATTGTGAATGCCTGCCTTAGTCTGCTGCTGTATAATCTCGAGGAAATAATTAATAGCCTCTCCATCAGATTTACAATACAAATCTTTGAATCCTGCGATATTATTTGAATGCTTAAGTAATGAATAAAATTTTACTCCATTGATTTCTGTTATGTCTAAACAACTCCTAAAGTAATGCGAGATAAAGTTCTCTTTACCCAGCTCATATAAAATAAATTCTCTGTCATCTTCAATTAAATCAATAAATGCTTGCGTTTCATTCGAGGTAACAATGACAGAAGCATTTTTGCTGAGGCTAAAGAGGCTCTGGTTTTCTTCTGCAAAACTAATATTTTCAATACAATTTATACGAGCATACTCTTTAAATAATGATTTATTTTCTAAAGGATGAAGCTTAATTATTAATTTTAAATTTTGATATTTTTTGTTCAAAAAGTGCAGAATATTTTTTCTTACTCGGAAAGATTCTTTGCTAGAGGTAGTTATATTTGTGGGAGCTGAAAAAATTATTAGAGCATGATTGGTTATCTCTTTTAGATTGCTAGGTTGATAGAGAGCGCTAATAAATTCTTTATACCCATCTTGAAAAAGCCAGCCAATAGAATAGATTTTTGCATTCGGCTGCAATTGATCTAAGGTTTTTTTCTCTAGGTCTGATGCTGCAAAAATAATATCAACCGAAAATATCAAATTATTAACAACTCCAAGATGCATACTAAGTTGATGCGTTTCTTGAATAGCAATAATTATTTTTTTTGCTCTTCTGATGTTTTGAATTAGAGCAAATAGTTGTTGAGAAGGGACCATAGAAAAAAAAATGAATTTGTCATACTCATCAATCTTTGAGGAGAGTGGCTCAAAAGATTTATATGAATTAACATTTTCTAGCAATACTTTAGATGATAGATTTAGTTTCTGGTTGATGAATACAACATCCACGGTTGATGGAATAACCTTTTGAATATATAAACCTTTTTCAAGTTGGTGATGGCTTTGGCAGATCACCAGTATTTTTTTATCCATATCGATCTATTTTCTTAGCTAATAACTTAGTTTAACAGCGTTTGAATGCGATAGACTTTTACATAGGCTTGTTAGCCTCATGCGCATATCTTATATATACTTTATATCAACAACTTCCATTGATCATCAACTTTCACTAGAGGTTAAAAATAAACTTGAACTCCTTCAAGTTGATAAACAGATTAAAATATTCAAAACTAAAAGCTGGCAAGAACTAATTAACCAATTTAAAGAAATTGATTTATATTTTTCAGGAAGAATGCACGGATTGATTCTTGCTAGTATAGTAAATGTAAAAGTATCTCCATATGAGGTATCAAATAAAATAAGAGTTTTCAAAAACGAATCAAGAGATATGAAAATTGATGAAGCCGTCTCAATTATTAAAAACAGTTTGAAAACGATAAGTAATGATAGATAATTTTGAATATACTTATTTACCAAAAGGTAAAGTAATAATATGCGCTTGCGATCAAGTTTATTTTGAAATTTTTTTTTATAAACTATATACATCATTTACTAAAAATATCTCAGAATTCAATCAACTGCATATTCATTTAATAAATCCAGATATAAATCTTATAAATAGTATTAAAAAAGGTAATACTAAATCGAATGTAAGCTTTTCTTGGGAAGGTGAGGCTCAAATATCGCTAATTAAAAAAATAAAAACAAATATTAATGATTGGGAAAAAATACTACCAATTAAAATTAAAAAGTTGCTTTTAGCTCATTCTTTTAGTGGTCTGCCATACGTTCAATTTTTATATCACCTTGCACTGTCCCTGGGTATTCCATGGAGGTTTTTAATATCAAAAAATTATATTAAGAAATCATTTTCTAAAACTTATTATGCAAGTAGGCGCTTTGCACTTCCAAAAAAATTGCTCACTAAAACTACTCATATTTTATTTATTGATATAGATAGCGAGTTTAAGAAAGATTTTAATATAGTTTTAGTGAAGGTTTTTCTGTTCAAGCCATCAAAAGAAAAGAGTTAGGCTGGTCTAATTTTTATGCTGGACTTGTTTTTGTAAGAATGGATGAAGTAGGGAAATCTTTTATAGAAAACATGTATAAGATGATTAATGACTCATTACATAAAAATATTTTTTATTGGGGCATTGATCAGTCCTGCTTGGATATGTGCTATGAAAAAAATTTATTAGATTCATTTGATAAGAACTATATGGATTTTACCCAAGACAGTGATGCCTCATTTATATCATACAAAGGACATAAAAAATGGAACCAATAAACAAGGACTCTGAGCTAACTAAAATTTTTGTAGGTGTTATTGGTTGACTGACACTCTTATTCCTGGAGAAGAGGGCTTTCCCAATCTGTCTCAGTCTATTAGAGGAAAACCTGCTGAAGAAATAGTTAAATATTGGTATACAGGGCTTCAGTAGATTTAGGGCATGGGCAAAGAAGAAGGCATATTTTTTAATTTTAAGTCTCAATTGTATTATGGTAGTAAAACACAATTGCTTTGTTAAGGAGTTATTTATTGTCACCAGAAAATAACATACCTCTCAATTAATTATAAAATGAACATAAGTATAGTTATTCCCACACTAGACAATCCAGATGATGTAGCTAATGTAATTGAATCATTAAATCTTCAATCATTGCTACCTTCTGAGATCGTGATAGTCGACTCCAGCTCAAATAATGAAATTAGTGAATTAATTAACACTATTCCTTCACAAGTTCCTCTTACCTATAAGAGACTGGGAAGAGCCTACTCATTTGACAGGCTTTTTCTTTTTTTAGATAAGCTTCCAATTGTTCAATATTTTTTGCCAACCCTCGAACAAGGCAGAGCGTACCCCTACGAAGCTACAAATCAAGGAGCATTAATTGCAAAGCATCAATGGCTTGCTCTTCTGGACGCAACCACCATACCTAATAGGTTCTGGGTGCAAGATTACTGTCAGATCATTGAACAAGGAGATGTAGAAGTGGTGCTTGGTAACACTCAGTATCTAGCTAATACATTTTTTCAAAAGGTTTTAAGAGCATCAACATATGGAGCTAATGGCATTGAAACATCTCCAGGCTCTTTTATTAAGAAAGAAGATTATTTAAATGGGTTTCAGATTACAGAAGGAGTAAGGTCTGGCGGTGATGTAGACTGGAAGAATAGGGTGAAAAAAAATTTTAAATCCAGTACCCCTGAAGAGCCATACTTGGTTTACCCCAATCTTCCAAAAAGCCTTTTCCCTTGCGCAAAGAAATTTTTTATCTATTCGATATATACAGCTGTTCAGGATATTTCTCATTCCATTAAAGACCTCTACCTAATTGCTACTTTAATATTTACTCTTGTGCTCATTCCCAAATGGAATTCAATTGTTGGATCAGGTCAATTAGATTGGGAATCAAGCCCATATTATATTCCTCATATTACTAAAATATGGTTCATTTCTATTTCTTTAACTCTTTTATTTTCAATAGTTTATAACCGTTTAGTATTATCAAAATCTAGTAAACCATTATTTAGAAATGTTCATAAACTTACTATTTTGGTTCTTATCTCTTTTATTATTTACAATTGGAATAGTTTTTTTGCTGACTGGGTAGAAGAATCAGTATGGTATTTTCCTCATATTACAAAAATTTATGTCTCGATTATTTGCCTAGCTTCGTTTATTTATCGAGGTATATATTTTCCTGTAAAAAATAATATTTCTTTAAGTTTTCTATTTCCAATGAATTGGTTTTTGGTTGGATGTGTAGGACTTATTTTAGATATTGTTAAAGCACCCGGCTATTTACTAGGAACAATTTTTTCTCCATTCTTTAAAACTAATAGATATAAAAAATTTAAATAGTGCCCAGAGGTGGAATCGAACAATGAAGCTTAGACGATTGATAAACTAGAAACTAGAATATTCAAAAAATGGAAAAGATACTGGTAACAGGAGGGGCAGGAAACATTGGCTCATCTCTGGTGAAGGCACTGTTGAAGCGTAAGAGTTCTTCTGTTTATGTATTTGATAGTCTTTTAACAGGAAAAAAAGAAAATTTACCATTTAAAAATTCTAATTTAATTTTCAAGGAATGTAATATCAATAACATTACGGAATTGGAAAGTGCTTGGGAAGACAATATATTTGACTTTGTTTTTCATTATGCAGCTTTAGTTGGTGTTAGTAGGACTCAATTAAACCCCTTGGCTGTTTTAAATGATGTTGATGGAATTAAAAATATTCTTAAGATGTCTTCGGCAACAGGTACTAAACGTATTTTCTTTTCTTCCTCTTCAGAAGTTTATGGAGAACCAGTTGAGATCCCTCAAAATGAAGACACAACACCACTAAATTCACGTATTCCTTATGCCATAGTAAAGAATATTGGAGAAGCTTTTTTTAAAGCATATCAAAAAGAGAATGGACTAGATTATACAATCTTGCGTTTTTTTAATACTTATGGACCTAACCAGAACAATGACTTTGTTGTAACAAGATTCATAGAACAAGCTATTACAGGAGAAGATTTAACAATTTATGGAGATGGACAACAATCTAGATCTTTCCTCTATATAGATGATAACGTTGATTTCACTTTACAGATATTAGATGAAAGTTTGTTTATTAATGATGTAGTAAATGTAGGGAGTGAGGAGGTAATCTCTATAAAAGATTTGGCAGAATTAATTAAGAAACTAACTGAGTCCAAATCAAATATTGTGCATTTACCTCCTCTAGAAGATGGAGATATGTTCAGGAGAAAACCTGATATTTCAAAGATGAAAAAGCATAGGACAGACTTTTTTAAACTTGAAGAGGGAATCAGAAAGTTAATAAGTAAAATATAAGTTAACTCTTGGAAAGGTATTTAACAAATGGATAATTTAGATATAAGCGTAATAATACCTACCTTTCATTTTGAAGATTCAGTTAGAAAGGTCATTTTAGCTTTAAATGAACAGTCAGTTAGAGTTAATGAGGTCATCATTGTGGATTCAAGTACTAATGATGGCGTAAAAGAAGTAGTTCAAGGGTTTAAGGAACATCAAGATAATAATATTAATTACATTAGAAGAGATAAAGCTTATCCGGGAGAGGCAAGAAACATTGGTGCAAAGATAGCCAAGGGAGAGTGGCTAGCTTTTGTAGATTCTAAAACAGTCCCTGAAAGAAACTGGATTGAAGAGTCTCTGAAAGAAATCGAAGAGAAAGAGTTAGATGTTTTATTTGGAGTGACCCAATATCATGCTAAGTCAAAATTTCAAAAGCTTTTAAGAGCAGCTTCCTTTGGAGAGGTAGGACATGAAACAACACCTGGGAGTATGATAAAAAAAGAATTATTTCTTAATTCAAATTTTTTTGTTGAAGGTGTCAGAACTGCTGATGATCTTTATTGGAGAGACTGCATCAAAAGAAATTCGTATAAATACTCAACCCCTAAAAAGATAGGTCTGACTTATTCTGATCTCCCGGAAAGTCTAAAGGAGGTTATCCAAAAGTATTTTATATATGCTTGGCATACTTCAGTTGTTAATGTGCAAACAAGAATGAAAGATTTTTATTTAGGGTTACTATTAATTCTTTCAGCCTTGCTTGTTCCCAGGTGGAATTATTTAGTATCCTGGGTAGACATTAGTTTATTTATACCTCATGTAACTAAGATATATATGCTTTTAATTCTATTAGTTTTTTTTCTGAATCTTTTACTAAATAGATTCTTAAGCACAACTTTCCCTTCTTTTTTTAGATCTAGTTTAAGGATAATTTTATTTCTGTTTATTGTCTTAGCAGTTTACAACTGGAACTTTATAGTTGCAGGGTGGGTAGAAGAAGCAACTCTTTTCATCCCTCATATTACAAAGATCTATCTTTTATCACTTCTTTTAGCCTCTCTATTGATTAGGGGATTAATCATGCCTCTTAAAAGAAAAACACCTAGATCCTTTCTCTTTCCTTTCAGATGGATGGTTGTAGGATTTATTGGTGTGACTTTAGACCTAGCCAAGACTCCTGGATATGCTTTTGGATCTTTGTTATCACCTTTCTTAAAAAAAAGAACTAAAGAGTGATAATTAACCTTCTCGCTGATTATCTAATGAGTGGGAGTAAAAAAATTAATAAAATTAATATTTTAGGGTGAATCTATGCAGAAGAAGGTAACAAAACAAAAAGAATTGTCTTCTTTATCCAGTTTTTGTTGTTCTTCTTATTTAGCATAGAGACATATATTATAAGGGTTTAAAAGCTTAAATAACTACTCGTGGGGCTATAGCTCAGCTGGGAGAGCACTTGCGTGGCACGCAAGAGGTCGTCGGTTCGATCCCGACTAGCTCCACCATACTTTCTTTTTCTATCACAGGTTTACTTAAAAGCCTGGGAGAGTTATTTTCTAGCACTTAAAGGATAAAAACAAATATACTAATATTAATTATCAGGTAAAAGGAAAAACAACAAGATTTGATATTTACTTATGATTGAGATTAAAAAAGATTCAGTAATATTATCAACAGGTTCAAATAAGAAATATGATTTACCATTTTTATGGTTAAGAGACAATTGTCAATGTGATGAATGTAGAATTATAGAGACTCAAGAGAAACAGTTTCTTTTGCATACAGTCCCAGTAGATATATCTCCTAAGAGTGTTGAAATAAAAGATGAAAGCCTATTTGTTTTGTGGCCTGATAATCACCAATCGGTAATCCCATTAAATAAAATAGAAGAAAGTGGCAAACCTAGATATCCAGAACATAAGTTATGGACAAGTAAGTTCACTCCTAGAAGGTTTGATTGGTCCGAATTTTTGGACAATAAAGAGATTGCCTTGGAGGCACTAAAAACTTTTGTTAGTTTTGGAGTAATTATTTTGAATAATGCACCAAAGGAACCAAATTCATTAGAACTTTTATCAAAAAGATTTGGACCAATTCATGAAACATTATTTGAAAGGATTCATAATGTTTCTGTAACCGGACATGTCTATAATGTTGCTCATACTTCAAAGGGACTTCCTCCTCATAATGATTTTGCAAGCTATAAGTCTCAACCAAGTGTTCAGGCTCTTCACATGTTAGAAAATGAATGCGAAGGAGGAGAATTAATAATTGTAGATGGTTGGGAAATCGTTGAGGATTTAAGAAAGGATAATCCTGAATATTTTAATATTTTAAAAGAGTTTAATGTTCCGTTTAGACAATTCGATGAAAATAATGAAACATATGCTGAGGCTCCTATTATTAAATGTTCATCTGATGGGTCTGTAGAAAGTTTTAGATTCTCAAATCAATTAATGCAGATGATAGATCCATCTAGAGAAGACGTAAAAAGTTTTTATAAAGCTTATCACGAAGTTTCCACTAGGGTTCATGACAGCAAATATCGTTCAACTTTTAGATTGAATGGAGGAGAGGTATTAATTGTTGCAAGTTTAAGAGTTTTACATGCTCGAGAATCATTTATACCCAATGGTAAAAGGCATTTACAGGATGCTTATTTTGTATATGACAATGCCCTAAATAATTATGTTATTTGACATATTAGAGAGACACAGCAGAACCTTATTTTCCTCTGAAACCTACTATCTATAAGGGTTTCAAATTAGGCTACTATTGAGTGGGAGTAATAAAATGTTCGAAACAACTGATTTTTTATTCACAGCGGAAACTACACCTGATGTTACTACTGATCTTGCTGGAAGCGTTGGCAAGGTTGAAGAGCTCGGGGTTGTTGCTGACGCTGTAAACGTAACAGACTCACCAAATTACAAAAGCCGTTTGAACAGTTTGCTGGTTGCTTCAGAGATTCAAAGAAGTGGGTTAGATGTCATTTTGCAACTAACGGGTAGGGACAGAAACCAGATTGCGTTGGAGTCCGTATTGCTTGGTGCGCTGTCGGTTGGTGTAAACAAAGTTCTTTGTTTAAGCGGAGATCAGCCAGACAAGAATGGGCCTGTGGTTGTTAATGAATTTAATAGTATCGGATTGATCGAACTATGTAAGGTCATCTCAGGGGGAACGCTGACCGACGGAACAAAAATAAAAAACCCTCTACCGATTTATTCAGGTGCGGCGGATGATATATACGATCAGCTCTCAAAACCAGTTGCGCTTAGTAAATTAGCTACGAAGATCGAGCAAGGAGCGAATTTCGTTCAAACTCAGTATTGTTTTGATTATAAGGTTATCAAAAAATATTCGGATAAATTGAACGACCATGGTTCCTTTAACAATTGTAAGGTGCTGATTGGAATGGGCCCTTTAAAATCAGCCAAGCAGGGCGACTGGATGCGAAAAAACTTATGGGGTGTAAACATCTCTGATGAAATTCTGCACCGCTTAGAGGTTAGTGACTCGCCAGCGGAAACTGGTGAACAAATTTGTCAAGAACTGATAGAAAAAATTATCCAGCTTCCCTGTATTGATGGAGTTCATTTAATGGGTCCAAATTGTGAAAAAGGTTCGGCTAGAATAATTTCTCATTTTAGATGAGGTTCCTCAGAACAACCTACGCTATTCTGTAGTTACATGTTAGTTACACGAAATCTCCGCTATTCCTTTTTAATAGTATCAAGTATGCTTTGCACTAAAATATATACTCAAAAAAGGTTTTTTCATGAAAACTACGATTATTAAGGTTCTACTCTCCACAAGCATGTTATTTTTTTCTGCATCAACATTTGCCGATCATCACGAAGCCGGAGAGGAAAAAGCGAAAACAGTTATTGGTTATGACACAACTGAAGGGACGAGGGCTGATCTTTATGCCGGATCTCTAGACACTATTGAGGTCTGGACAAAATATATGAAGGCCCACGATGACAATGACCTCGATGCCATACGCGCTGCCAATGCAGAAGGGTTTAAGGCTTGGGCTTCAGACGGTAGCGTGCTTGAAAGTACAGATGCTCAAATAAATCTCTTAAAAGATTGGTTTGCTACCTCTAGCCCTAAATGGGAACACAGGTATTCGATGGCCAATGAATTTACTGACAAAGATGGAAAGCTCCAGCAGTGGGTGACCACGGGTTGGGAAATGACAGAAACCGTTGACGGTGAAATTTCTAAGCGGCAAGAAATTTTTGATGTGTTGATTGAAAACGGCAAAATAAAAACGATTTATATTGCCGCTCGACCTATTTTAACGGTTGAGTAGTAAGCTCAAAATTCTCAGATTATTGACCTAGGCGAAACCTACTTAATATTTGCCCGGTCACGTCTATGAGATCCAGTCAGAAAAATTAGCAATGAAGTTTTGTTGGCTGGGGTTTTTTCATGTCTATTATTGAGTGGGAATGAGAATTAATGTTGTAGGAACAAGAATCTAAGATAACCCTTGGATTAATCCTTTATCATCCACATCTATATTTTCCGCAGCCGGTGTTTTTGGTAACCCTGGCATTGTA
>ERZ651768.3064-NODE-3064-length-11326-cov-5.813761_pt1 | contig 11326 bp, 10 predicted proteins | sample MGYA00514754_ERZ651768 | MGnify/ENA metagenome assembly ERZ651768 | reverse complement strand
CAAGGATTAATTTTACTACTCGCAAAACTTATTTTTTTGAAATATTTATAGATATTGAAGTAAGAGATGCTAGTCATTTAAACAATATTATTGCAGCTTTAAGATTGGTTTCTGAAATATCTTCTTTGTTTAGAGTGAAAGGTTAAAAGTGATTATAGGAATAGGTATTGATATAATTGATACACGTAGAATTAAAAAAACTTTTACTAAATTTGGTGATAAGTTTAAAAAAAGATGTTTTGCCATAGGTGAGATTAAAAGATCAGATAACAGAGCCAATAGATTTAATTCATATGCAAAAAGATACGCAGCAAAAGAAGCTTGTGCGAAAGCTTTGGGCACTGGTTTAGCAAAAGGTATATTTTGGAAGGATATAGAGATTATCAATAATTCACAAGGGAAACCATTTATAATTTTACATAACAGAGCTCTTTCAAAATTAAAAAACCTTACAAAAAAAAATTGCAATATAGAAGTTTCATTGAGTGATGAAAAAAACTATGCAATTGCAAATGTTATTATTTTTGAAATATGAAAATTAAAAATATAATCAATAACATAAACTCAATATTATTAGCTATTTTCATTGCTTTACTAATTAGATCTTTTGTTGCTGAACCCTTCAATATTCCATCTGGATCAATGAAACCAAATTTATTAGTCGGAGATTTTATTTTTGTTTCTAAATGGTCTTATGGTTATTCAAAACATTCATTACCTTTTTCACTTCCTTTTATTCCCGGTAAGATTTTGAGTAAAATTCCAAATAGAGGAGATGTTGTAGTTTTTAAAACACCCCAAGATAATAGAACAGATTATATTAAAAGAGTTATAGGTTTACCTGGGGATAAAATAAAAATCAAAAATGGAGCAATTATAATCAACGATGATTTAATAATTAAAAAAAAAGTTGATGATTTCATTGATACTAACAAACAAGGCCATAATAAAAGAATTAGGAAGTATAAAGAATATTTTTTCAATAATGAAATAGAAGTGCTTGATATTATGGACAATGGCATTGTTGATAATACTCCATTATTTTCAGTTCCTGAAGATCATTTTTTTGTTATGGGAGACAATCGTGATAATTCTCAAGATAGCAGATTCATAAATGTAATTGGTTATGTACCGATTGAAAATCTTGTGGGTAAAGCTCAGTTTATTTTTTTTTCATTAGAAAATTCTCGTTTTTTCGAAATTTGGAAATGGCCCAAGGCTATAAGATTTGATAGATTGATGAAACATATTAAATGATAATAAATAAACACCTCGAAAATTTTCAGAATAATATTCAATTTAATTTTAATAATAAAGATAATTTACTAAAAGCCCTAATTCATCCTAGCTTTATTAAAGATAAAAAAATTTTAAAAGTAAATTTAATTAATGAATTTGAAAGGTTGGAGTTTTTAGGTGATAGAGTGCTAGGAATAGTGATAGCATTTCTTATTTTTGATAAATATAAGAATTTTAATGAGGGATCATTAACACAAAAAATGTCATATTTAGTTCAAAAAGATTTTTTATATAAAATAGCTCTTGAAATAAAAATTGATAAAATCCTAAAATACTCTCATAAAAAAAATAGCGCTAGGATGAATACTTCTATATTAGCTGATTCTGTAGAATCTTTAATAGGAAGCATATATATTGATAGTGGATATAATTCTGTATTTAAGTTTATAAAGAATATATGGGAACCTTATTTAGATTTAGAGGCATCCAATGAACAAGATTCCAAAACAAAACTTCAAGAAATCTCACAACATAAATATAAAATTCTTCCTGAATATAAATTAATAAAAAAAGAAGGACGTTCACATTCTCCTATTTTTACTGTGTCATTAAAAGTTTTGAAGTTGAAATTAATCAAAGCTACAGGCCAATCAAAAAAAGAAGCTGAAAAAAACGCAGCTAAAATTGCACTCAATATCCTTAATGAAAAAAAAATTAATTAAAGTTGCTTTAGTTGGCAAAACTAATGCTGGTAAATCTACATTAGTTAATTCCTTTGTTGGAGAAAAAATATCAATTATCAATAAAAAAATTAACACAACTCAAGATTTAATATTGGGCATTCTAAATATTGATACAACACAAATAATTTTTTATGATACACCAGGTTCTAATTTTCTAAAGACTTCTAATTTATTGCAAAAAAAAATCAAAACCCATATTTGGAGTGCAATTGATCAGGTTAATCTTATTTTGTACATAATTGACTCTTCAAAATATAACTATCAAGATATAGAAAGTGATATAAATAAAATATCAGAAGTAAACAAATCAATTATTCTTGTTTTTAATAAAATAGATTTAATAGAGAATGAAAAAATTCTATTTTATATTAATGAACTTAAAAAAATTAATTTTATAGAATCTTTTTTTAATATTTCTGCTAAATATAATAAAGGTATCACTAATTTATCAAATTATTTAAGGACAAAATCTATAACCCAAGAATGGTTGTACAAAAATGATGAAATTACAAATAAAGATGATATTTATATTACTAATGAATGCACAAGGAATGCTATTCTTGAATTTTTACATCAAGAAATTCCTTACAATATCAAAGTTAGAAGTTTGGTATTTAAATATTTAAAAAATCACGATTTAAAAATCAAACAATCTATTGAATTACAAAATGAACGCTATAAGCCAATAATACTAGGAAAAAAGGGTAACACAATTAAAAGAATTAGAGAAAATAGTCAAAATGCAATTCATAAAATTTTAAATTGTAAAGTCCATCTTTATTTGCAAGTAAATATCAACAATGACCGATAAATTAAAAGGTTTAATTTTTTATTCAAAAAATATTAAAGACAATGATTTATTTATTAAGATTTTATCCTCTAAAGATGAAGTAAATCAAGGAATTGTCTATGGTGGCAATTCATCAAAAAAAAAATTAATATATCAAAAAGGATATTTTATTGATTATTCAATTAAAAAAAAAAACGAAAATTTTCCACCTGCAATATCTGCTGAAATATCCAGACCCTATCTTAGCAAAATAATTGATGATAAATATAAATTGCATGCATTACTTTCTGTATTGAGTCTTATCAATATTTCTATTGTAGAAGGGCAAATTATTAAGGGATTTTATAATAGTGTTTATAAATTAATTGTAATTATTATTAATGAAAATCGTTGGATTATTTACTATTGTGAATGGTTATTTAATTTACTACAATTAATTGGATATCAAATTGATTACAAAAAATATCTTGAAAGTAAATATTATGATTTAGTGAATCAAAATTTTTTATATGAGCCTAACGCTAATACTATAGAATTCCCACATAATTTATTTAATAATAGGAAAAAATTATCATACAAGAATTTAAATGATTTTTTTACTATATTTGAGAATATATTCACAAAAAATCATTTAGACAATATGAATTATAGAATGCCAATTTACTTCATTAATTTTAAAAAAATAATATTAAATACACTGCAAAATTTATGAATGTCTAAATTATTTAAAACTTCAATTGATGATTTATTAAGTGAAAGATATTTATCCTATGCTATTTCAACAATTATTTCGAGATCTTTGCCTGATGTAAGAGATGGTTTGAAGCCAGTTCATAGGAGAATTATTTATTCTATGTATCAATTAAAATTAATGCATGGCTCTCCTTATAAAAAATGTGCAAGAATTGTGGGCGATGTTATGGGTAAGTTTCATCCGCATGGGGACCAAGCTATTTATGATAGTTTAGTTAGAATGGCACAAAATTTTTCTACAAGGGTACCCTTAATAGAAGGGCAAGGTAATTTTGGAAATATAGACGGCGATAATGCGGCAGCAATGAGGTACACAGAAGCAAGGTTAGATGTAATAGCTAATTATTTTTTTGATGGAATTGAGGAAAATGCCGTAGACTTAAAAGAAAATTATGATGGACAAAATTTAGAACCTGTAGTTCTACCAACTAAATTGCCAAATATATTATTAAATGGTGCAGCGGGTATAGCTGTGGGAATGGCTACCAATATACCTCCGCATAATATTTTTGAATTAAACAACGCGATAATAAATATTATTAAAAAACCAGAAATCACAGTTACAAATTTATTAAAAGATTTTTATGGCCCAGATTTACCTACTGGGGGAGAAATTGTGATGTCCATTGATGAAAAAAAAGAAATTTATTCATCTGGTAAAGGATCATTTGCTATACGCTCTAAGTGGGAAATAGAAAATTTAATGCATGGTTTATATCAAATAGTAATTACAGAAATTCCATATCAGGTAAATAAAACTAGGCTAATTGAGCAGTTAGCTAATTTAATTAATGTTAAAAAGATTCCTCTGGATGATATTTTGGATGAGTCAGATGAAAAAATACGAATTGTACTAAAACCTAAAAATAGAAATATTGATTCTACAAGATTAATTGAGTTGTGTTTTAAATTATCTGATTTAGCAATTCGATATTCTTGCAATTTTAATACCTTATTAGATGGGATGTCGCCCAAACAATTGGGATTAAAAGATATTCTTAATCATTTTATATCTTATCGACTCACCACTATTAAAAGGAAAGCTTTTTTTAATATTGATAAAATTAATAAAAGGTTAGAAATTTTATATGGATATTTGATAGTTTATAAATTTTTGAATTTTATTATCAAAATAATTAGGACCAAGGATGATCCTAAAAGAGAAATAATTAAAAAATATAAATTAACTGTAAATCAAACAGAAGCAATTTTAAATATGCGTTTAGGTTATCTTAAAAAATTAGATGAGATTGAGACAAAGGAAGAAATTAAAAAATTAAAAGACGAGTCGAATTTTTTAAGCAAATTAACAAAAAATAAAAATTTTTTAAATGATTATTTAATAGAGGAAATAGAAGCTATAAACAAAGACTTATCAGAAAACAAATTTAAGCGTAAGACTGTTATTTTATCAAGAAATGAAAACTATGAGGACATAAATTTTGAGGAATTTGAAGATATAGTTAAAATGACCGTTGCAATAACCAAAGAAGGGTTATTAAAAACATTTAATGACCATTTAGATTTTGAAAAAATAAAATCTAATCAAAAAGATATAGTAGAAACGCATAAAATTTTTTCGAATCAAAAATTACTTATTTTTACTTCATCAGGAAGAGTATTTACCATTAATCCAAAAAACCTTCCTTCAGGCAAGTCGAGTCCAAAAAATTTCATTTATTATGTAGACTCAAATATGAACGATAAATTAGTAAAATTATATCCTTATTCTGACAATCTGAAATGTATCCTTTCTTCTTCAAAAGGAAAAGGATTTATAGCTGATTTGTCAACCATTCAAACTTCTCAAAAAAAAGGAAAACAACTATTTAATCTTAAAAATGAAGATCAATTAATAGCAGTTGTTAAAGCGCATAACTCCCATTTAGCTTGCATCAGCAAGATGGGAAAGTTATTAATTATTACAACTAATCAACTCCCTACTCTTAAGAGAGGTGGGGGAGTGCAATTACAAAAAATAAAAGATGGTGATAGGTTAAATGATGTACAATCCTTTAACTTAGATGAAGGAATCAGTTGGCAAATAGGTTCTCAAAACCGCAATGAAAAAAATATTGATTTTTGGATAGGTAAAAGAGCTCAGTCTGGGAAAAAAGTTCCTAAGCGATTTAATAAAAATCTAAAATTTTATGATTAATAAAAATAAGACAGCGATTATTACAGGTGGTTTGGGCGGTATAGGTATTGAAATAACAAAATTATTTTATAAGAGGAAATACAATATCATTATTGTTGATAACAAAATTAACTCTGCATTTAAAAAAGTTATTTTCAATAAAACCAATACCAAAAATACTATCTTGTATAAAAAAGTAGATTTATCAAATCGAAAGTCAATTAAAAAATTGTTTAATAATCTAAAGAATCAATATTCTAAAATTGATGTATTAATTAACTGCGCGGGTATTCAACATGTTGATCCTGTAGAATCATTCCCTGATACCAAGTGGGAACAAATATTGAATGTAAATTTATCAAGTAGTTTCTATACAAGTAAATATGTTTTGCCGTTAATGAAAAAAAATAAATGGGGCAGAATTATCAATATTTCTTCAGTTCATGGTCAGGTTGCATCAATAAATAAATCAGCTTATGTTGCTTCAAAACATGGAATGATTGGTTTAACAAAAACTATTGCCTTGGAAACTGCCAAAATTCCAATTACTTGTAATGTAATATGTCCTGGCTGGGTTAATACTCTTTTAGTTTCAAAACAAATAACTCAAAGAGCAAAAAAAAATAATACTTCAAAAATGAAAGAAGAATTTAAATTATTAAAAGAAAAACAACCAAATTTATCTTTTATAAAAGGTAAAGATATAGCAGCACTTGCATATTTTTTATGTTCTGAAGAAGCAAACGATATAACTGGATCTACAATTAATATTGATGGTGGATGGACTTCTCAATAACATTAATATATTTTGAAAAAATTTTAAAATATAATATTATCTCAATAATATTCTTAAATAATATCAATGAAAGATTCAAAAGAGAATGATTTAAATACACAGTCTGTTCTGGCAATGCGTGGTTCAGGCTATTATTCCCAGAGAACAGCTGGTGCTAAAATAGCTATTGATGCCACGCAACTAATAATGGAAAAAGCTCTTAAGGAAATTCCTAATCTACCTATTTTAAGAATGGCAGACTTTGGGTGTGCAGATGGTGGAACAAGCCAGGAAATGTGGTTTAATCTAATAAGTAAAATTAGAAACTCAAAAGATGATAGACAAATAGAAATTCTCTATACAGATCTTGCATCAAATGATTTTTCTACATTATTTAGAACCTTGCAAGGAATGCAAGGAGATCCTAAAATTTCTTTTCAAAATAAATTTTCAAATGTCTTCGTGCATGGTTGTGGAACAGGATTCCATCAACAATTAATGTCCAAAGGATCTCTTTCATTAGGTTTTTCTGCTACAGCTATGCATTATATTTCAGAAAAACCATGTCAAATTAAAAATCATGTACATATGGTAGGTGCTAATTCAAATGAAAAAACTAAATTTGAAGAGCAAGCTCTTAAAGATTGGGAGTCTATTTTATTAAGCAGATCAGAAGAATTGGCAGAAGGTGGAAGATTTATATGTTTAAGTTTTGGAATTGATGAAGAAGGACATTATCTGGGACACACTGGAGGCCATTCAATGTTTGATAAATTCACATATCATTGGAAATCTTTGTTAAACGAAGGAATTATAACAGAGGATGAATTTCAGGCAGCGACATTTACTCAACATTACAGAACTGTATCTGAATTTCGCAAACCTTTTGATGATCAAAATTCTGAAGTTTTTAAATCTGGCTTAAGACTTAAATCATGCACTACTCGACTAACTGAATGTCCATATAAAAAAAATTATAAAGAAAATATTAAATCAATGACGAAATCTGATTATGCAGAAAATTTAATACCAACTTTGCGAAGCTGGTCAGAAACAGTTTTTAGAACGGCTCTTACAGGTCGCAAAGTGGATGATATAGATAAAATAGTTAATAAATTTTATAAATCTTATCAAGATGAAATAGCAATGAATCCTGAAGGTCATGCTATGGATTACATTCATATTATAATGGATATTGAAAAAATTTAGATAAATAAATATTAGAAATTAAGAGATATATCTGTGTGTGTTGAACGACAAGCTGCAACATACTTAGCTTGTTCTTTTGTTAATTTTTCTTGTAAACGAAGCCCAATTGTATTCTTAATAGAATCATCAAATTTAATTAATTGAGGTAATAATTCTTTTTCTGCCTTTGCTCTCCATTCTTTTTCAAACATATAAATTTCATTAGCCTCATCTAGAAGAGTATTTATTTTATTAATATCTGCATCATCTTTTTTCAAAGATCTTCTTGCTTTCGAAAGCTTTTCTTTGATTAATTCAGCACCAGCTATTTCGTTGAGAATTTTTTCAATCGATTTAATTCTATTCATTCCATCATCCTTAGATTCTTTAAATATCAATTCTTCTAAATTTGAAATTTCATGATCTAAGTTATTGAGTTTATCTCGGTCTTTTATAATTTCTTTTAGCATTTGAATATTTTTATAAACAGAATCAACATTTCTTCTGTATTTAGTAACTGCTTTTTTCTTTTCCATTGCTAATGCCTTATATTCATTATGTGCATCATCCCAATTTGAAGGAATTTTTTTAGCAATTTCAATTTTTTCATTATTTAATTCGTCAATTTGTGATTGAATTTTATTTACTTTATTTGTTTGATTTTCTCTCTCTAAATAACCTTTTTCTTTTTCTAGTTTTTTAATCCTATTATCTATTTTAAATTGCCTTTTTTGAATTTTTCTTACAGACAAATGTAAAGACCTATAGTTTTTATTGTATTCACCTAAGACTAATTTGGATTTTTTAATATTATCAACTAACTCAAAAGTTAATACTGCATTCATATAGGTGTTTTTTAGAAATTCTTTATTTGATTCAGGTAGATAAGATATATCCAAAGAACTTATTTCATTAATATTGCTTTTAATTATATCTCCATTATTTTCATATAATTCAAATTTATATTCTTGAATGCATTCTTGTAATCTAGGGTTCATAGGAGGAGGGGAAACTTCTGAAGTTAAATAAGTTCTATAAGGAAGATAATTAACTAAAGGTGGATAATATCCAACTATTCCAAGACCTACTAACTGCAGAATAATAAAAAAAATAGCACCTTTCCATATTTGAATTGTTGATATTGTTTTTGGTGCAACGCCTCTTAAATAGAATAGTGAAAATCCAAATGGAGGAGTTAAAAAAGATGTTTGCATATTAACACCTATCATGACACCTAACCAAACAGCTGTTATATTGGCATCAGTTTGTGCTAGAAGAATAGGTGCGATTATTGGAACAACAACAACTGCAATTTCAATAAAATCAAGAAAAAATCCTAAAATAAATATTACGGCCATAACTACAATGAATTGTGTCCAAAAACCACCAGGGAGACTTGTTAGAAATTCTGTTACTAATTCTTCACCACCAAACGCTCTAAAAGCAGCTGTTAGCATTGCAGCACCAACTAAAATAATAAATACCATTGAAGTCGTTACACAGGTTTCAAGCGCTACTCCTTTTAAGGTTTCGTCAATTTTAAAAGTTCTATAAAAACTCCACAAAACAGAAATGGTTAGCGCTACAACGGCTATGCTAGCTAAAGTAATCCCAATTACATCATTACTGCTAGTTATATCTTTAACTCGTAAATCAAAATTTTTAATAAGAAAATAAATTGTTACAAGAGAAAGAACAGCAATTATAGAAGGTGTATATGCATGTTTTTTTCCTGCATGTAGTCTATAGCCACCCATAATAGTTGCTCCTACAGCTCCAATAGCCCCAGCTTGATTAACAGTTGCAATTCCTAAAATAATTGATCCTAAGACTATAAAGATAAGACTAAGTGGAGGTACTAAAGATAAAAAAACTTTTTTTGCAAAACCAACATCATATTTACCATCATATGGCACAGGGGGAGCAACATTAGGTTTAATTCTAGCGTAAACTAAAACGTACAACATATATAAACCAACTAAAACTAAGCCTGGCAAGAAAGCTCCAAGAAACATATCGCCGGCACTAGTAGAAGCTATAGAAAAATCACCCGGCATACTAAATTCACCAGTAAATAATTTATATTCTGATTGTCTCCTAGTATTAGCTACATCAGAAGCATTTGCTAATTGATCAGCAAGTATAATTAAAACAATCGAAGGAGGAATAATTTGTCCTAATGTTCCTGATGAGCAAACTATTCCACTTGCAAGTGATTTATCATAATTATTTCTCAACATTGCTGGAAGAGAAATTAAACCCATCGCAACAACTGTTGCGCCGACAATACCAGTAGTCGCTGCAAGTAATGCTCCAACAAATATAACTGAAGTGCCAAGACCACCAGGTATAGGGCCAAACAATTGTCCCATTGTGACTAATAAATCTTCAGCTATTTTTGATCTTTGCAGCATTATTCCCATAAAGATAAAAAGAGGAATTGCTATCAATGTATCTCTCTCAACTTCCCAATATACGGCTCTAAAATTTGTTATACCTGCTGATAACCATTGAATTGGACCATCTTGATAAAAATATTCACTTGGATTACCTGCAAATAAATAACCAGCTAATGCAGCTAATAAAATAGTCATAACTGCTGATCCCGGCAAAGAAAAAGCAACTGGAAAGCCAGAACCAAGAGCTAAAATCATTATTAAGATTAGAATTAATAAAAATACAGTTTCCATTAATTTGAATTTGTATTTACAATTTTTGAAGAGCTACTCATAAAAAAGCTGGTAAATTGAATAAGCATCGTTAAAGCATAAATTGCTAGAAAGCCTGCCATTAAATATTTAACCTGCATGCCATAACCGCTCATAGATTGTTCAAAACTTTTGATAGGAGCATTTAAGATGCAGTGTTCACACCACATACCTCTTAGTAAAATTGTTGCGCAGATTGGAATGCCAAGCAATAATGATCCAACAAGATTTGACCATGCTTTCCCTTTTTCAGAGAAATTTGTATACAAAATGTCTACTCTAACATGTCCTTCTTTTATTAGTGCATAGGAACTTGCGAATAAAAAAAGAGAGCCATACCAAAATCTTACAAGATCTCCCATGAAAGTTTGCTCATAAGAAAATATAAAACGCGCTACTACTATTTGAAACTCAGCTATAACAACTAAGAAAGCAAGCCAGAAAAAACCTAGAGTTCTTGTAAAATAACCAATAATAAAAGCTGAAATTATTAAAGGAAAATGAACATAAGTTCCTCTAAAGATCGCTTTACCTAAATTCATTCCCAAACTTTCACCAAATAAAGGTATTAAAAAATCTTCAACTCTTAAAAAGGATAAAATCATATCGGCTATGCCTACAAGAAGTACACTCCAAAAACATGATCTTATAATATATGCAGAAAAATTACTTAAATATTCTGAATCTTTTTCTAGCTTAACTTGATTATATAATCTTACATAAATAAAAGAGATTAATATAGCGATTATATAAATTGAAAACTGTATCCAAGATTTAAAACTTTCACTTTGAGTAAATTCATTTCTATTTTCAAAAAAAATATTATAACTAGCAAAAAATTTATCAACTCCTGGGAAATAATACCAATTATTTAATATATTATTGATTAAGAAAGCAAAGGTGAGAAGTATAATTGACCAACTAAATACTCTTAATGAATTATTCATTTTATCAAATATAATAAAAGATTGTATTATTGGTTAATTATTGAAA
>ERZ651768.3062-NODE-3062-length-11339-cov-4.609838_pt1 | contig 11339 bp, 12 predicted proteins | sample MGYA00514754_ERZ651768 | MGnify/ENA metagenome assembly ERZ651768 | reverse complement strand
AACGTGGCCGGAATTGTCGGCTTGGGACGGGCCTGCGAGCTGCTCAGCGGCGAGTTGCAGAGTACCTCCAAACAGATGGAGGTTTTGCGGGATCGCCTGCAGGAGGGTGTCCTTGCTACGGTTCCCTGTGCTGGGATCAACGGTTCCACCGCCCACCGTCTCCCCAACAGTTTGAACATGGCTTTTAATGACCTGGATGGGGAGCGAATGATGTTCGCACTGGATCAGGAGGGTATCGCGGTATCGACAGGATCGGCCTGCACAGCCGGTTCGCTCGATCCCTCCCACGTTCTCCTGGCCATGGGGCAATCGCATGAACACGCCTCGAGCGCGATTCGGTTCAGCCTGGGCAGGGACAACACCGAGGAGGAGATCGACCGTGTCATCTCGCTGCTTCCGGGCTTGGTGGAACAGCTCCACGAGAGGCCGGATTAATCCCTGGCGGGGGATTGTCCGGTTTAATCCGGTCATGGCGCGATTCGTTTCACTCGGTTGATTCCCCCAATTTCCGCAACTCGCGGGCGTAGTCCTCGGGGGTGTCCATGTCCTGAAGGATGCCCGCATGGTCCACCGGGATTTCAGTTACATCCTCCCGGTGATCGACCAACAGACCGCGCAGCCCGGTGTCCCCGTAGTGGGTCATGATCGCATCCCGATAGTTCGTGGAAACCAGGATGGGATGCCCGCGCCGACCCTCAAACAATGGGACGGCAATCCCTTTTCCGGCCGTCCTGAAGCCCTCGATAAGCTGGCTCACGACGGCAGGAGTGATATCCGGCTGATCCCCCAAGGCAATCATCGCGGCGCTTGCCTCCGGTGGCACGGATTCCAGTCCGCTACGGATCGAAGTGATCATTCCCCCGGCATACTCGTCGTTGACAACCCGTTGAACCGGGAGGGTCGTCAGTTTAGCGGCAATCTCCCCGGCATCGTGCCCCAACACCACCGTGATGCCGCCCACGCCGCATTGGAGAACCTGGGTGACAATGTACTCGATGACCGTTTTTCCACCGTATGGGAGAAGCATTTTCTGTTTCCCCATCCGCCTGGACTCGCCCGCCGCGAGGATGATCGCATGGATCATTTCAGGAAAAGGACTTGCTCCCGGCGTCCAGCGATCCTCTGCGCCGCACTCCCACCAGCTGCGAGGCGATGCTCAAGGCGATCTCCTCGACACTCTCGGCACCGATGTCCAGTCCCATGGGCGAAACCACCCGGTCGATCTCGGCCTGGGTCGCGGTGTTCTCCTTCACAAGGCTGTCCCGGATCAGTTTGCTTTTTCGCCGGCTGCCGATCATCCCGATGTAAGCCGCGGGAGAGTGGATGCAGCTCTCAAGAACGGCCCGGTCCCGCCGGTGGCCCCGCGTCACGATGACAATGTAGGTGTCCCCGGTGATGTCCTGTTGGGCCATCTCTCCGGCAATGTCGCCGCAGATCACATGATCCGCGTCGGGAAGGTTGTCGCGGTTGGCATACAGCGGCCGGTCGTCGATGACCGTGACCTCGAATCCCAGCAGGAATCCCTGGTGGGCGGTCGTCCTGCCGATGTTGCCCGCCCCCGCAATGATCAGCCGGGGCCGCGGAATCATCGGTTCGAGATATACCTCGATTGCGGCGCCGTCCTCTTCCCGATCGATTCGCAAGGCTCCGGGGCATCCTGCCTTGAGAAACTGATGGATGACGTCCGGCTCGATCCCGACCGGCAGCGCCTCCAGCTTGTGTTGAGGCGCCCAAAAAGCCCGGCCCGGTATCAGGTCCGGATGACGAATGATCACCGCAAGCAGCCCCGGCTTCCGCTCCCTGCCAGCGGCCACGAACTGCCGGTAAACGTCCCGGTTTTCTTGAGCATTCGGATCGACCATGACCCGCACACGGCCGCCGCAAATCAACCCGTCATCCCAGTTGCCCACTTCGTCCAGCTTCAGGTCGAACACCCGCGCTTGGCCCGAGTCAAGCGCCTCGAGCGCGCGCTGCCGCGACTCGGCCTCCAGGCAGCCTCCGCCCAGGGTGCCCCAGACCGAGCCGTTGGCCTCGAAAAGGGCCATGGCGCCTGCCTTTTGCGGCGTGGAGCCCGAGGACCAAATGACTTCCGCCATGGAAAACGAGCGGCCGTTCTCCATCAACTCAAGAGCTTTCCTGTATAGGGCGCTGGGGTTCATGCGATCGAGAGATTCTGCCTGGCCATTCTAAAACGGACAAAACTGGGGTCAAGCGGCGGAAATGCCTCCCATTTTGACTCAAAAAAGCGGGAGGGCATTCCTGGCGAAGAGAGGGGAGAGAGGTTGGCTACGCTTGGCCAAGCGGGCCGGCTACAATGGTTTTTAAGAAATTTTTGAGTTTGATAAACTGATTGACTCGCCCCTGAAATTGCCCCACTTTTTTCCAACCTACACGAGATGCAATCCGCGCGGAGCGACGACTCTTTGATGAGAGTGCCACAACGTCAGTTCGGGGAAGCCATCGTGGGTTCGGAATCTGATTCAATGACAGCCGACGAAAAAACAAATATGCAAGGCAAGGGCCTGTCGCGGCGTGGGTTTCTCAAGGGGGTTGGCGCGGGCGGCGCGGTAGCAACCATTGCGACCGGCTGCTCGACGATCGACCGGGACGGGGTAGTGTCATTGACACCGCGCGGTCCGGAGAACACGCCGATCACGCTCAACATCAATGGCCGGCGGCGCAAGCTGGAAGTGGAGCCGCGCGTGACACTGCTCGACGCGTTGCGCAACCGGCTGGACCTCACCGGCGCGAAGAAGGTTTGCGACCGCGGGACGTGCGGGTCGTGCACGGTGCTGGTGGATGGCGAGCCGGCGTACTCGTGCTCGATGCTCGCGGTGGAGGCGGCGGGGCGCAAGATTACCACCGTCGAGGGGCTCGGTTCGCCAGAGCAGATGAACGCGGTGCAGGAGGCGTTCGTGGAGAATGACGCGCAGCAGTGCGGGTTCTGCACGCCGGGCTTCGTGGTGGCTTGCACGTCGGTGTTGGACAAGAACCCGGACGCGACGCTCGAGGAGGCGCAGGCGGGCTGCGGCGGCAACCTTTGCCGGTGCGGCACGTACGTGGGGATGAACCAGGCGTTGATGGACGCCGCCAAATCCTTGAAAGGAGGCGCGTGATGGCAACTGCAGCATGGCCAGGAAAAAAGGACCGCTCGCTCATCGGCAAGAGCATCACCCGGCAGGACGGCCCGGTGAAGGCGACCGGGCGCGCGAAGTATTCGTACGACCTGAACCCGCCGGGCCTGCTCTGGGCCAAGCCGGCGACCTCGCCGCACGCGCACGCGAAGCTGGTGTCGATTGACACAAAGAAGGCCGAGGCGCTGCCGGGAGTAAAGGGCGTCTGGAAGGACACCGACCTCATCGGCGAGGAGGTGAGGTACATCGGACAAATCATCGCCTGCGTGGCGGCCGAGTCGGAGGAAATCGCCACCGAGGCCGCGACACTGGTCGAGGCGAAGTACGAGGTGCTCGAGCATCAGGTCATCGACAACGACCCCAAGTTTGCCACCGGCCGCGCTTCCGAGCAGGAGGTGGGCAAGGTGGCCGACGGCTTTGCGGAGGCGGACGTCACCATCGAGGGTGACTACGGCGTGCCGGTCATCACCCATTGCTGCATGGAGCCGCACGGGCAAGTAACCGAGATACGCGGCGGCGAGCTGTACGCGTGGCCGTCAACGCAGAATGTCTCCCGCTGGGCCGACCGGCTCAATGACTCGGTGGGCATCGACCGCGCCAAGATGCACGTCGATTGCCAGTACATGGGCGGCGGCTTCGGCTCCAAGTTCACTTACGACAAATGGGGCGTTATCGGCACGCTGCTCGCCAAGCAAACCGGCCGGCCGGTGAAACTGCTGCTCGACCGCGACCTTGAGCTGGCCATCGCCGGCAACCGGCCCTCCGGCTACACACACATCAAGCTCGGCGTGAAGAACGATGGCGCCATCACGGCTTTCGAGGGCAGCGTGGTGGGCACGGGCGGCGGCGGCGGTTATCGATTGCGCGCCTTTCCGTATGTGTTCGAGCCGAAGAACCGCAAGACCACGATGAAGGGCATCCGCACCAACCGCGGCGGCCAGCGCGCCTGGCGCGCGCCGAGCCATCCGCAAACGTGCCTGCTGACCTTCAGCGCTCTGGAGGATGCCGCCGCGAAAATCGGCATGGACGCCGCGGCGTTTTATAAAAAGAATCTCAACCTCACCGCGCGGCCTGACGTTTACGCCGAGGAACTCGACATCGCCATGAAGATGATTGGCTATGAGAAAAAGGCGCACCTGCGCACGAAGCTCGACGCCGGCCCGGTGAAGCGCGGCCTCGGCATCGCGATGCATACGTGGGGCGGCCTCGGCCACGGCTCCGAATGCCGCGTGACCATCAATCCCGACGGCTCCGTGAAAGCGGAGATTGGCACGCAGGACCTCGGCACCGGCGCGCGCACGGTGGTGAGCATCATCGCCGCTGAGACGCTCGGCCTGCCTCTGGAGGCCATCGACACGCGCATTGGCAATAACGCCTATCCCGCATCCGGCGGCTCCGGCGGCAGCACGACCACCGGCGGCATCTCCGTCTCCACCCGCATGGCCGCGACCGACGCGCTCAACGACCTGCTCGGCCACGCCGCCACCAAGCTCGGCGTCGCCGCCGACAAGCTCGAGGCCAAGGGAGGCCGCATCCGCGAGATGGGCAACGCCGCCAAGTCCATGAGCTGGGCCGACGCCTGCAAGATGTTGCGCACCGGCTCCATTAGCAAAACCGGCCAGAACAACCGCACCGAGGCGCAGAAGGCTGGCCTCATCGACGCGGGCGTCGGCGGCGTGCAGATTGCCGACGTGTCGGTCGACACCGAGACCGGCGTGGTAACCCTCAACGAGATGGCCGCCGTGCAGGATTGCGGGCTCATCGTGGACATGAAAACCTGTGAGAGCCAGGTCTACGGAGGCGTTATCATGGGCATCACCTCGGCGCTGTTCGAGGAGGCGCTCTACGACCCCACCACCGGCCGCATGCTCAATGCCGACATGGAGTTCTATCGGCTCGCCGGCATCAAGGACGTCGGCACCATCAAGGTGCACATGATGACCGGCGAGGAATACGAGAAGCGTGGTATCATCGGCATCGGCGAACCGCCGGTCATCGCGCCGGCCGCCGCGATCTCCAACGCCGTCGCCAACGCCATCGGCGTGCGCGTGCCTTACCTGCCCCTGACCCCCGAGCGCGTCCTCAACGTACTGGCCTGAACCCGGAGGAAGACAAAATGAAATCATTTGAATACGCCACCCCCCGCACGGTCGATGAGGCCGTCGAGCAACTCGCCGAGCAATGGGGCGAGACCGAGGTTCTGGCCGGCGGCACGGACCTTGTCACCTGCCTCAAGCAGGGCCTCACCGCCCCCAAGCGCGTCGTCAGCCTCAAGGCCGTCAAGGACCTCAAGGGCATTTCGTCCACTAAGGGCGCGCTCACCATCGGCGCCATGACGACCATGGGCGAACTGGCTGGCAACGCCGGCGTGCAGAAGCATTTCCCCTCGCTGGCCACCGCCGTGAAAAACATCGCCAGCCCGCAACTGCTCTCCACCGGCACCGTCGGCGGCGACCTCTGCCAGCGACCGCGCTGCTGGTATTACCGCAACGGCTACGGCCTGCTCGCGCAACAGGACGGCAAATCGCTCGTCACCGCCGGCGACAACCGTTACCACGCCATCTTTGGCAACGCCGGCAAAGCCAAATTCGTCAGCGCCAGTAGCCTCGGTCCACCGCTCATTGCCCTCGGCGCGACCATCAAAACGTCGTCGCGCGAAATCGCCGCGGACAAGTTTTTCCAGACGCCCAAGAGCGAAAACGAGCGCGAGACCGTGCTGAAGCCCAATGAAATCATCACCGCCATCAGCGTGCCGTTGAGCGGCGCGGAAAATGCCACGTACGAAATCCGCCATCGCCAAGGGCTGGATTGGCCATACGTCACTGCCAGCGTTGCCAAGACCAACGGCGGCACCAAGGTGGTGCTCGGGCACGTGGCGCCCACGCCGTGGATCGTCGCAGGCAACGACGCCGCTCAAGGCGCCAAGCCTCTCAGCGGCAATGGTTACAAGGTGAAGATGGTGAAGACCGCCGTGAAGCGCGCCCTCGCGGCCGCCAGCAACGGAGCCAGCAATTAACCGAGGACTGCCATGAAAAATCCCGAGACTCAAATCGAGACCGAACGCAAGCCGCACAACCCGCCGTGCAAATTCCTCCGCAGTAAGGAGATGTTTTACGAGGATGCCGCGGGTGAGGAAGGGGAGTTTGCCAGCGACGTGTTTTGGTGCAGCAAATCGCAGGAAGCCTTCGGCCCTGACGGCGAGTCGGCCGACAAATGTGATTGCAACGACGCCCGAAAATGCTACGATCCGTTGTAGGGAGTTGATACCATGAAAAAGTTGTTACTAGCCGCCGCCACGGTTTTTCTGGCGACCACCATCTGGGCCAAGCCAGCCGCCACCATCAGCGGAACCTATCTCGAGGTGCGCTCTTGCGATGTCTACACCGGCCCGTGTTTCTCCAATGCCGAGATGGGCTCCAACGGCAAGGAAGCCATCCTCACGTGGTCCATTAAAGAGGGCGCGTGGCAGGGGGTGGACCTCGCCGGCTTGAGCGTCATTGCCGTGGTCTGTACCAAGGACACGCTCGGCGACATCAAGTACGTCCAACCGCGCGGCAAGACCGTGCTCATCGTCGACACCCGCGCCAATGCCGCTCAGCGCGTTGCCCTTGCCGCTTTCGCCAAGGCCCGCGCCGGCAAGCTCATCGGCGAGGTGCTCGTCACGCGCGTCGAGAAAATCACTGCCGCCATCGGCGACTGCACCAAGGCCGGCACCTGCGCCAGCGTCAAGGCCGGCAAGCTGGTGGACATCACCACCCGGTGCCTTTGCAACGGCGACCACGTCTGCGGCAACGAGTATCTCTATTACCCGCCGCTGACGAAAATCCGCAACGCCACCGCCGCCTTCACGCAGATGTTTGCCTACCAAGGCGGCGACCTCGGCATCAAGTGGATCAGCATCGGCCAACGCGGCGCCTTCGTCGGCACGTTTGGCCGTTAAAGAATGCCGATATAACCCCGACCGGTGGCCAGGGGAGTCGGGCCACCGCACGGGCTGTAACGGAGGGGCGAACCCGCGAGTCTGCATCGCTTTAAACAAGACCAAAATGCTAAAGATACTTTTCACAACCCTGCTTATTGCCATCGCATTGCCCCTCACGGCCGCCGAGTTTGCTGTCAAGGTCGCCACCACCCCCGTCCCCAAGGACGTCAGCGCTGCCGTTAAAAAGACCCTCGGCAAGAATTGCATTCAGCTTTCCATGGGCGAAAAGCCGTGGCTTGAATTCTGGCTGCGCGCGCCGTTGCCGCTGAACGCGATGCCCGCCAAGCCCGAAAAAGCGCTCGACGCGCTCGCCACCGCCACGTTGCTGGGTGTCGTGCGTGTCCACAAGTCAGGCCGCGACTATCGTGACGACGACCTCTACAGGGGTGTGTTCACCATGCGCTACGGCAAAATCCCCGGAGACGGCAACCACCTCGGCGCTACTGACTATCCATATTTCGCCGTGCTCATCCCCGCCGCCAAGGATCTCAGGCTCGACACCTACAAGACCTTCAAGTCGATGACCAAGGCGAGCCTTAAGGAAACCGCCGCCGAGCACCCGATGATTCTCAGCCTGCGCCCCGCAAAGAAGGCCGGCGGCAAGCCCACCATCATCGAACCCGCCCCCGAGCACAAAAGCATCCTCCTCGCCGCCAGCGGAAAATTGAAAGACGCCAAGGCACCGGTTGCCATCCCGCTGCAAATCGTCTTTGCGGGCTTCGGTGAGCAGTAGCCGCACGCGAAATCAATCCACCGGCGTATTATTCTTCCCCTCCGGTTTCTCCATCAACACCACCGGCTCGCGGCAACACACGCACGGTCCGGGCGCGAGGAATTTGATGACGCAGATGTCGCAGTAATAAAACACATCGTGCACCACCCCCTTGCGCACCGACTGGATGAACGTCACCTCCAGCACCTGCGTCTTCGGAAATACCCGCCCCTTCACAATCAACTCGCGCCCGCGCAGCCGCGGATCATCGAAGAGCGCCAGCGAACGTCGCGTTTTTAGCAGCGTGAAGAGCTTCCCATCCCCCGCCTTCAAAACCCACACCGGCTCGGCCTTCGTCGCGATGTCCACCTTGTGCTGCTTCTTCAACAAGACATTGAGGTCCACCACCTGCCCGCGCAGCGTCACCGCCTTCGACTCCGCTGCGCCCAGCGTCACCACCGCTAACAACAGCACGGCAGCAATTGTTGTTCGGAGTAAGTTTTTCATCGTTGTTCCTTCTGGGCTGCCCCGGTCATCGGCACGAAACGGACCGGGAAGACGTGTTCCCGTTGGTAGCCGTCGGGCGTGTGCCGTATAAGCAGTAGTTCCTGATTCCACCTCCCAACGGGGATGATCATCCTTCCTCCAGGCTTAAGTTGATCCAACAGCGGTTGGGGCACCTTTGGCGGGGCAGCCGTGACGATGATCTTGTCGAACGGTGCAGCTTCAGGCCACCCTTTGTATCCATCCCCCGTGCGGAATCGAATGTTTTGGTACTTTAATTCCTTCAGCACATCCTGCGCCTGGCTTGCCAGAGGCTCGACAATCTCGATCGTGTACACTTCCTCGACGATCTCTGCCAACACGGCCGCCTGGTATCCCGAACCAGTACCGATCTCAAGCACACGGTCCCCCGATTTAGGGTTCAGCGCCTCGGTCATATAGGCCACGATAAAAGGCTGCGAGATCGTTTGCCTATAACCGATCGGCACCGGGGAATCCCGGTAGGCTACTGGTTGGCCCTCAAGAGGAATGAAACGGTGTCGCTCCACCTTGCACATTGCCGACAGAACATTCGTGTCCTGAACGCCACGGGCTACAATCTGACGGGCGACCATCTCGAACCGCTCCACCTTGCGTGCGGTCTTCTGGTGCGAATCCACCCCAGCCTTGGGAACTTCTTCAGCCGCGGGTTTATGAATCGGAACTGTTGGTGATGACCGTCCACACCCTGCCAACAGCACGGTTGCGATGGTTGTCAGGAGAAGGTTTTTCACTGAATGACTTTTATCGCTTATTGTGCCGGTGGTTTCAATCTCGAGTCGGCGCAGGGAATCACGTCTATCGATTGGTTTGTACAAGCAGGCTGCTGGTTGAAGCGTATTTGTCCGTCAAGACTGGAGAGATCAAGGCGCTGCGGGGAGGGGAGGCGCGAACCTGCAGGAGGTGTTTGCCAAAATTGGGCGACAACCTTGGGCGTGCCTGTTTTAATCTCTCAAAGTATCCCCTCAAGGATTGGCGATCCATCGGCTTGGGCTTCTTGGTGGCGAGCAACACGATATTCTTGGATTCACGTGCCTGGATAGGAATGACCTGCGGAAACACCGTTCGCAGGGTCCGGTAAATGGACCCGACAATATCCGATCTCTCCCCTTGGTAGTTTCCGATCACGTTGTAGGCGAGAATCCCATCGGGGGTGATGTCCTCGGCGGCCAACTTGAAGAATTCCCGCGTGGCAAGATGATAGGGAATGTATGAGCCGTAACGGTTCGATGTGTATGCGTCGAGGATGATCGTGTCATATTTTTTTTGCTTGTTGCGACGCAGAAAAAGCCGGCCATCGCCCTTGTATATTTTGTGGGACCGAGTGGCGTTGACCCCAAAGTATAGCTTGGCAACCCCGATAACCGCCGAGTCCAACTCCACCGTGTCCACGTGAACATCCGGATAATAAGCCTGATAGGCCCGTTGCGTGCTGCCTCCGCCCAGGCCGATCATCAGGACGTTCTTAGGCTTGGGGTTCCACAGCAGTGGAATCTGGAAAAACTCGGTGTATTCGAAATGACCCAACAAAGGGCGGCGCACATTCATCCGGGTTTCCATTGAGCCGTCGAATCGAAGAAAGCGGTGGCCTTTGATGTCATCCACCTTAATATGGTGGTGAGCGGAATAGGTTTCGTAAATCGTCTGGCCGGCGATCGTGCAATCGGCGAACACCAGACAAACCCATAGCCAGATGATTCGATGTCCGAACACCATCACTTGCCGCGTTCTCGCGTTTGTCCGTTTGGCATCCATTGGTCTAACAAACAACATAATCCACATAAGCCGAGCGTCAAGCCGCCAGTCAGCCGGAAAATGGAGGGGACTTCCAGCATATCAATCAGCAGGTAGGCGCTGCCATACACCCCGGCAATGCTGCCCACCGTGCTGGCGGCGTATATCATGCCGCTCACCGTGCCCACGTGGGAGACGCGTCGGGCCATCAACCGGGTCATGAACGGCGCCAGCGTGGCCAGCGCCAGGCAGGGCAGGAGGAAAATCACCCCGCTGCCGATGGCCGGGTCGAGCTTCCTCCAGACCGCCGGAATCTCCCCTTCCGGATGACGCTCCACGATCCAGTCAATGGGCCTTTGGGCAAAATCCGGGATAAACAGGACAAATAGTCCGGCCGGTAAAAGCAGCCATATCAGGTAACCTGCCCTTTGATACCGGTCCGCGAGACGGCCACCCGCGATGTAGCCCAGGGCGAGGGCCACCAGCACCATCCCGATTTGGCTGGTCCACACGTAAAACCCGCCGCCGAAATCCTTGGCCAGGAACCGCACCCCCACGATTTCCAGGATCATCACCGCGAAGCCTCCAAGGAAGACCAGCAAAAACGCAATAAATTTCTGTTTTACCAAGTGTAACCGGGTTTTTTGTCAGAGCTTTAAATGTTGTCCGCTAAGGCGCATTCATTTTGAACGCTTGTTTCTTTAAATACCAGCCTACCCGGAACTTATCCTCTCTGCCTTGCTTTGCGATTTTAAAGCCCGGAAAAGATCGGGGAAATTGGTTCGATGCCGGTATTCCGGCATGCCTTGGCGCGCTGAAAACCTGTTTCATACACCGTGTTGATTTTTCATCAGGGGCCGTTGACGGGAGAACAAACCGTATCTTGAAGCTCTTTGATGCTTGTCAGCGTAAGGTTTGTTGCATCACTTTTTTGTGCGTTGAAATTTTTGTCCGAAACGTTTGCCGTTTGCTTTGTTGTTTGTGTGAATTTGATTCACGCGGATTCGCAGCACTTTGAGTTTTTTGAAAGCAAGGTGCGGCCGGTTTTGGTGAACAATTGCTATGAATGCCACAGCGGGCTGGCGGAGCGGCCTCGGAGCGGCCTCCGGTTGGACAGCCGGGACGCCATTTTGAAAGGGGGCAAGCACGGGCCGGCGATCATTCTTGGAAACCCGGACGAGAGTCGAATGATTCGTTACGTGCGGCATCAGGGCAAGAAGATGCCGGCTTTGGG
>ERZ651768.3061-NODE-3061-length-11342-cov-57.881935_pt1 | contig 11342 bp, 7 predicted proteins | sample MGYA00514754_ERZ651768 | MGnify/ENA metagenome assembly ERZ651768 | reverse complement strand
GGCTTTGATGGTCTTCTCCTCAACGCCGAAGTACCCTGTGGCTACCTGGGTGATGACGTTCTCCTTGACTTCGAACAGTTCCGGTGGGTAACCGCCCTCGCCCGTGGAAATGTAGCTGTTCCAATTACGTGCGTTCCTTGCTCTGGACATCATCACGTTGACTGAGACGGAGCCGTAGGACATCCCGCCACCGTACCAAGGGATGTCGATCTCGATCTCGTTCTTCCCATCGCCGCGGCGGTTCAGATGCAGGCTGGTGTCAATGTCTCCCGAGTGTTCCAACCACTCATCCTCAGGCAGGAACTGGAAGTCCAGCCTATCGAAGCCCCCGTCGCTCTTACCGGTCTTGAAGTTCATGCCATCTGGGACTTCGCCAGTCTCGGCCATGTACCAGGTGGACAGTATCAGCTCGTCGGTCCAACGTGCATCTCCGAGAGCCTCTGGAATCCTGTATTCTCCGAATGCCCTCGCGTTCATCCCGTCTTGCATCAGATGTGTGGTTTTGTGGATCAGCGTCTCACTAGGCTTGACTATGGTCATCAAGCACCACCCCCGGCATAGCCTGCTATTCCCTCGAATGCCTCATCCTCGAGGTGTCTGACGATCATCGAGCGGCCGAACTCCCCTCTCAGGCGGCGTACCTCACGGATGCCCATGGCGCCGAGAATCTCAAGCAGTTGATCCCTCCAAGAGCCGCAGAGGTTGGCGAGCCTCTGCTCGGCCCAATCATGATCCATCCTCCTCGGCAGGATGCCGGAGACCTTGTCTCGCTTCCTCAGCGAGCCGTGCGAGCGACCCTGAAACGCGAACAGAACAGGAAGATCCAATGCGACAGCATCGAGCCCGCTGATGATTGCCTTCGGGACGTGATCAGCGCCAACGATGCCGCCGCCGCCGAACAGGGTGACAGTCTCCCGCCTTCCCTGCTCGATTAGCATCATGTGGGCTTCCTTGAACAGATCCGAGACGAAGCCGCCGTCAGCACCGCGCCCGTGGAGGTCGGCAAGCAGGTGGATGACTTTGGCACCTGCATCCACAGCTTCGATGAATGCCTCCTGCCAGCCCTCTTCGAAGTGCAAGCGCACTCCGATCATGGCATCAGTGGCTTCTCTTGCCGCCTCGAAGGCGTCGGCTTTCCAACCATCGAGTTCGATCAGCCTCGCAGCAGGGAACTCGGAAGCGTGAGTGGCCTCAGCGTTATCCAGAACCGGCACGATGTTCGGAGCGTCCAGACCGAGCCGGGCCACGGTGTGCGCGTCCAGACACGAGAGCGTGTCGATGCGCCTGCTTGTGGAGTCCACCACTCTGGCGAAGTCGTTGGAGCCGAGGTCGCCGGGTGGCAGGTCGAACAAGAACGGTACCTGTATGGTGAACATCTCAGGGGTGCTCCCGGAGAGTTTGCCGTCTGCATCGAACGAGAGGTGCATCGGCTTGCTGCCGACATCGACGGCCGTCCCGATGAGCTCTCTGCCATGGATGCCGTCCCTGCTCGGGCGGACGATCTCTGACATGTCAGTCAGCATCCCATCGAAGCCCGGCCCTCCGAAACGCCCCCTGTAGCCCTGACCGCGTACAGGGACAATTCCCTTCTTGGCCTCCTCGTCAATGGCGGCGATGTGCCCATGCGTGGTGTACGAATCCCCGAGCGCCATGAGGTCGGGGTTGTGCTCAACTGTTACGAAGTCGGGGTGCTGGACAGTGCAGCGTAGGCAACCGACGCACAGCTTGGGCCGGGGGACAAATCCCCCGACAGGCCCTGAGAAGACCCCGTAGGTGCACGGCCTGGCGAGGATTACGTCGAACTGCCCGAAGTACATCAGCATCTCCTTGGCGATGAACTTCGCGAGGCCGACCTTGCCGACCTTGACTAGGAACCTGTGAGGCAGTGGATTAGCGTCGTCGACCTCCTCGGTTTCGATTTGGTAGCGGTGGTAACGGTCTGCGATCTCCCTCCCGATACGCGCCGATTCGGCCCCGAATCTGTCGAGAGTCAATGGGCCGTCTTGAGATTTCAGACCTACATGCGCTGCAGACTCCAACATCTTGCTCCCCCGGATACGCGCATGCGTGCGAGTGAGTGCTATAATCATTCGGTCGAATGAACATCATATGATGTTGATTCTATCGATATATTCATACAATTTGATGTTTATTGAACAATTGAACAATAATTATTGAATATTATGCCCATATATAAATTATCCAAATGGCAATATATTCGACTTCGTTCAATTGTCCATTCGCCGTCCTCAGGGGCTTGCATAAGGCACGTTGAAATGGCCCTAATCTCGCGCTATTTCCCATGGGGATGAGAGATGCTTGGGACATTCCCGAGTTCCGCCGTTTACTCGTAGGTAACGGTGTCAACATGATGGGTAGTTCGATCTTCATCATCGGGATGAGTTGGACTGTGGCCCAGATTGGCGGACCCAAGATGTTCGGGCTCATCTGGACTGCCTACTTCCTCGGTCACCTGCCTCTCCTACTCTATGGCGGGATGGTGGTCGACAGGATGCCCCGCAGGACCGTCGCCCTGATCGCGGACCTGTCGCAGGCAGTACTCGTAACCCTGGGTATAATTGCGCTTCTGGCCGGATTCGACGAAATCAAGACGTTGCTCGTGGTAACCTTCCTCACAGGTGGGGCGACGGCTTTCTCCATACCGGCAATAGGAGCCTTGGTGCCAGACCTCGTAGAGGAGGACCTGCTTCCCCAGGCCAACGCCTTGAGAGGGGTTGCAATGACTGCCGCGTGGATGCTAGGGCCTCTAATCGGAGGATTCACGGTGGGACTCTGGGGGATAGAGGTCTGCCTTCTGATAGATGTCGTCACGTTCATCTTCAGCGGGGCGGTTTTGTGGACGATATCAGAGATTCCCGTGGTTCGAGACGAGGAAGCCGGGGACCTTCGGGAGGAGGTGGTCGAGGCGTGGGCCTTCGTCAAGACTCAGCCGTGGCTGTTCGCGGGTATACTGATGTTCATGATCTGGCACATAGGGGACTCAGCCATCGAGATAGGGGTCCCGTTCATCATCGAGAACAAGGGCCTCGGCGCTAATGAGTACGGGCTGTTCGGCGCGGTGGGGGCATTAGGGGCCATGGCCGGATCCATACTCGGTGGAATCCGGCCCATACCGAAGGAGGTCAGGGGCAAGGTGTTCTACATCTTCATCGGCGGAATAGCATGGTGCATGCTGATGTGGGCGATGCCGATTCCGTTCTGGGCGATACTTGTCTTCGTCCTCCTTGAAGGCGTACTGGGGGGGACCTTGGGGGTGATTTGGAGGACTACAATGTCCGACAGCGTCGACCAGCACCTCAGGGGCAGGGTGAACTCCCTCGATGCCATTGGATCGCTGATATTCATCCCATTCGCCCCCATTCTCGGAGGCGCGATGATTGAGGCGACCAACGTCTTGACAACCTACTCGATTGCTGTGGCCTTCATGGTGCTGACCACGACGGCCGGTCTTATCGTCCCCGCATTCCGGCGCTTCGAGCGAGTGGACTCGGAGCGCTTCCCAATCACTGTTGGTCAAAATCCATCTGACTGATGTCGACATCGAACCACTTCTCGTAGAGGTCGCGCTGTAGCTTGATGGCAACTACTAGCAAGACCACATACAGGGACCAAGCAGCCAGAGTCCTGCCCATGCTGACTGGAACTTCCAGCAGCACCACGCCATCGAACAATATGCACGCCGAAATGTACACCACTCTGCCGAGCGTGGTCAGAATACCTTCGCCCTCCTGAGCCATAACACGCTTGACTCGTTCCTCCCTCCACTCGTCAGAGGCCTTCTTCATCCTCCAGAAGGCGGCCTCGGCCTCCTCCTTCTTGTCGAGCATAGGAGGGGGGATGGGCTCGTTCCCGTCCGAGTCGGCTTCGTTCTCAGCCATTCTCGTCCCTCAGAGTACGACCGTTTTCGGCTTGTCGTCATCCTCGGGAGGAATCTGGTCATCGCCGAGTATCGGGAGTTTCTTCCCGGGACCTAGTGGGAAGTGGCACGCCACTCCATGACCTTCGCCGATGGACTCCAGTTTCGGCTCCTCGACATCGCAGAGCCCCTCCTCAGCGATGGGGCAACGAGTGTGGAACCTGCATCCAGAAGGAGGGTCTGCGGGACTGGGTACGTCACCACTCAGAACTATCCTCCTCCTAGAGGCCTTTTCCAGAGAGGGCTCTGGGATAGCCGACATCAGAGCATGCGTGTAGGGGTGGGCTGGCTCACTGAACAGGTCGTTCGTATCGGCGATCTCGACGATCTTTCCGAGGTACATCACTGCGACTCTGTCGCAAATGTGGTTGACGACGTTGAGTGCGTGAGTGATGAAGACGAATGTGAGGCCGTGCTTCTCCTGAATCTCCTCGAGCAGATTCAGGACCTGGGCCTGAACGGACACGTCCAATGCGCTGGTTGGCTCGTCGAGGAGAATGAACTCAGGGTCCAGAGAGAGTGCCCTCGCTAGGGCGATTCTCTGCTTCTGTCCACCGGAGAACTCGTGGGGGAATCTGTTCATGTGCTCGCGCTTGAGGCCCACGGAATCAAGCAAATCAGCTACCTTCTGAGTCAGCTCGGCGCCCTCGGCCATTCCATTCACTTGGAGTGGCTCCCCCACTATGGATCGCACCGACATCCTCGGGTTCATCGAACCTCCAGGGTCCTGGAACACAATCTGGAGTCTCCTCCTGAGGTCCTTGTTTGTCATCGTCCGGATGTCCTCGCCGGCATAGTGGACCGACCCCTCGGTCATATGGGTGAGTCCCAGTATGACTCGTCCCAGTGTGGTCTTGCCGCAACCCGACTCGCCGACAATCCCGAGGGTCTCACCTCGCTTTACCTGCAGGTCGACCCCGTCAACGGCGCGGACGTGGCTCTTCACTGTAGTGAGCATGCCGCTCTTGATTGGGAACCACTTCCTCATCCCCTCGACCTCTATGAGGACCTCGTCGAACTTGCTGTCATCCGGCATCTCAGGCAACTCCTTCCAATTCGTACTCGGCTGCGAAAACGTCGAATGCGGCCTGCACTTCTGCGACATTCTCGCCAATTGAATCGGTGTGGTGACAGGCTGCGAAGTGACCGGGTTCGACCTCTGTCATCGGCGGCGGAGTTGAGATGCATGTCTCGTCCGCGAACGGGCAGCGGGGGTGGAACCTGCACCCATCGAAGTGTAGGTTGGGGTCCGGGACCTGCCCCGGGATGATAGGCAGCACGTCCCTGCGGTCAGATCCTTCATCGATTGTTGGGATGCTGTGGAGTAGGCCGATTGAGTATGGCATCCGAGGCCGGGATAGAACGTCCCCTATGCTGCCGCTCTCGACCACGGACCCGGCGTACATCACGGTGACTGCGTCACACATCTCGGCGATAACCCCCAAGTCGTGCGTGATAAGCAGGATAGACGTGTCCTTCTCTTCGCGCAGGTCTCGCATCAACTGTAGAATCTGGGCCTGGATGGTGACGTCGAGGGCGGTTGTCGGCTCGTCGGCGATGAGCAGTTTTGGCTCGCAGGACATCATCATGGCTATCATCACCCTCTGACGCATCCCTCCGGAGAGCTCGTGCGGGTACATCTTCACGACTGCGCTCGGATTCGGAATCCTGACATCCTCGAGGATTTCGATGACCTGTCGGGTGTGCGCTGGATCGAGTCTCAGATAGTCTAGGAATATGATTGCCGGCAGGGCCAGCAGAGTGCTGATTACAGCCATCCCTAGGAGAGCGGAGAGCGGCATCCAGAGCATCAGGAAGATGACCAAAGCCACGGCGAGGACAAGAGGGACCTGAGGGGCGGCGTACTCTAGAGGCCGGTACAAGGCGTTTAACACCTCGATTTCTGAGCGTGAAGGAACAAAATACCCGCTAAGGAGGAGGATGAGAACCCAGAAGAGATCCCTGAAGACGAAGACGAAGGGGGCTGTGACTGCGTCTGCAGCGGAGTCGGCGAAGCCAGACAGATGGGCGACGAGGACAAAGGCGAGAACGGACGAGGTGGCAATCGATGCTTGTAGTCGTGAGGAAAAGGCGTCGCGGATGAGGACGGCGGGGCTGACAAGTGCCTGACCGACTCTGACGTAACGCGGGGTCTCGGCCTCGACGAGCCTGTCGTGCACGCGCATCACCTCAGAGATCTGCTTCTCCACGGTGTAAAGCGGGTTGAGGGCCGTCATGGGCTCCTGGAAGATCATGCTGATCTCGTTGCCGCGCACCCAGCGCAGGTGTTTCTGATGGCGTCGGTATTCACTCTTGGCAGCAAACCCCCAGAGCCATGAGGTTGTTGATACGAGCAAGAACATGAAAAAGAGGACCACGCCTTGAAGTGGGTTTATCAGAATCATCCAGAAAAACGCAAATATCAATGCCAAGACTGCGACTGAGGTAACCCGCCCAGAGATGTCTTGCGTTTTCTTGTTGGCCTCTGAGTCGGTGAACAGCATTTCCTCGCCCTCGTACTTCACACTGCCCTCGTCTACATCGCAGGTGGCCAGACCTATCGTCACCAGTGAAGTGACTGACTTCCCGCACCCCGACTCACCGACCAGTCCCATTATCTGGCCGTGCCCTACCTTCAGGTCCACAGAGTGCAGAGCCTCTATTGGCCCGTCCAGAGTGTCGAAGTGGACTCTGAGGCCTTCGATCTCGAGCAAGTTTTCCGACACCTTCTCACCTCCTGTTCTTGGGGTCTACTACGTCCCTGATCCCGTCACCGAGCAGATTGAAACCGAGGGTGGTGACTGCAATCGCGAGTCCGGGGAAGAGCATCAGGTGCGGGTCGGGGACGAAGTACCGCCTGCTCTCCGATACGAGGATGCCCCACTCCGCTGTGCCCGGGGCGGCCCCGAGTCCGATGAACGACAGTCCGGATGCTGACAGGATGGTCCCGCCGATGTCGAGAGTGAAGGCTACGAGGAGCGGGGCCCATGCATTGGGAAGGATGTGCCTGAACATTATCCTCCCCGGAGGAGCACCCACGCTCCTAGCTGCCTCGACGAAGCTCATCTCCTTGACATACAGGACCTGCCCCCTGATCAGCCTAGCATAGCCTGGCCATCCGGTGAAAATCAGGGCGGCCTGTATCTTCCAGAGGCGATCGAAGTCCTTGATCACGACTATCTCATCCCCGGTGCTACCTGAGAAGCGATAGATGACCACTGCAGCGATGAAGATCGCCACGGTCCTGAGTGTGAGGTACCTCCACGGGTTTGTCCAATCGAGGGATTTGCTCAAACGCTCCCCGGCGCCGTCGAAACTCGCATTCTCGATGAAGCGCTTGTCTGCTAGCGCTAACATTCCGAGGATGAGGATTACACCCGTGGCAGCACCGATTCTCCAGCCCTGGCTGTCTGAGATTCCAAAGAGGTCTGACCACGAAGCACCGGGGAACAAGCCAACGAAGAAGAAGAGTAAGAATAGAGCTAGGAATATGTTCCGGTTTCGCATTAATGACCCGCCAACGAGGGCGACGACTGCCGTTTCCACTAATTGGTCGCTGCTTCTGTCTCCTGCGATGGTTGATGCCAGGTATGACCTGAAAACCACGGCCAGGAATAATATCGGAATCAGGATCCCCAACCACATTGGCATAGTGAGGCTCGTTATCTGGGACATCGCCGTGACGAAGGCCATGGCGAGGATCAGCCCGGGTATTGCGAAGAAGACATCACATATCCTCATGATTACCTCGTCCACCCTGCCGCCGAAGTAGCCGCTCACACTGCCGACGATGGTCCCTATGGTCACTGTGAGTACGGCAACGGTGATTCCGATCTTCAGAGAGACCCGGGACCCGTACAGGACCTTGCTGAACATGTCCTGGCCCTGATCGTTGGTTCCGAATATGCAACGTTGGTAACCTTCCGGCGGGAATTCAAAACCCCACAAATTGATCCACGAGACATGCATTGCCTCGTTATCGAACTCATAGGTGAGCCAGACCTTACCTGTCATTGACGAGTTGTTGTAGAGTTCCTCGGACAGGACGAGGATAGAGGAGTTGCTAGGATCTATGCTAATCAACGAGGTGTTGAGGTCGTAGCCCAGGTCATCCTCCAGATGGATGAGCCTGATCACAGTGAGGGTGTCGCGGTAGTACTTGTTGTCGTCTCCTACCTTGTCGTCCGACACGGCGACTACGGTCTCCGAGAAGAGTGGGGATCTGGTGTCCACGGTGATCGACTGCTCGTGCCAGTCGCACTCCTCGGAGAAGGGGTGGGCCCTCCGGGGCTCGTAGTCGATGGACCAGAGGTCCTCCGTGTCCTGCAGGTTCCGGTAGGGGTGCTCGACTGCTATATCGTCGGCGAAAATCGAGACCGTGACGACGGACGTGACCAGCAGGAGCCCCACTATTGCAAGCAGGGACCGGCGGTATATCTTCCAGCTCCGCGAAAGGTCGCTCCTGGATTGAGACAGGGCCTCGACAAGCCTCCTCAGGCTTTCCTTGCGATCCTCTTCGCCTTCGTCCCAGCCCCTCATTCAAGCCTCACCCTTGGATCTATGATTGCATACATTATGTCCACAACGAGGTTGGACAGCAGGAATATGGCCGCAGTAATCAGCGTCACACCCATTATGACGGGGAAATCGAGGTACTGGATTGACTTCACAGCCACCCGGCCCATGCCGTTGAAGGCGAAAATTGTCTCAGTCAGTACAGCGCCGCCTATCGCTCCGCCGATTGAGAATCCGAGGATGGTGACTATCGGGACCAGGGCGTTTCTGCATGCATGTACTATGACCACCCTGAATTCGGAGAGTCCCTTAGCGCGGGCAGTCCTCACGTAGTCCTCGTGAAGGACCTCGAGGAGGCTGGCGCGCATGTACCTCAGCAGGGAACCGGAGGAGGCGATTCCAAGGCATGCGCAGGGCAGTGCCAGGTGCAACAGGGTGTCCTTGAAGAGCAGCCAGTTGGAGCCGAACTCGGACGGCAGTGTGGCCAGCTTCCCGTCAGTCACGAACCAGCTGTCGATCAGGTGGAATCCGGTCCCTCCTGCCGGGTAGAAAGAGGCGAATCCGTCTACGGGGTACGTGAGGCTGGGGTCGTGCCTCCCGTAGATAGGGAAGCAGCCTCCATCCGTGTCGGGGACGAGCGGGAGATATGCCGTGAGCGGGTCGCAGACGCCTCCAACTGTCCAAATACCTCCTGATTCGGGGGCTTGGGTAGCGAACAATAGTTGCAGGACCATCGCGAACCAGAATATCGGCAGGCTGACGAACGCTATGGCGAAGAATCGCGAGATGTGATCGAACATCCGGTCCTGCCGGACGGCGCTGATGATGCCGAGGGTGATTCCCAAGGGATAGGCTATGAGTAGAGCGAAGAAGGACATCTCTAAGGTGATCGGGGCCGCGTCTTTCACCACATCTGCGACAGGCCGGTGATACGTGCTCGATTCCCCCCAGTCGCCTTGCAAGAGATGGGTCACGTAGAGCTCGAACTGCGTGGTGAGCGGCTCGTTCATCCCCAGCCTTTCCCTGTTGGCCGCGTAAGCGGTTATGGGATCACCGTCTTCGGTGTAGTCAACGACGACGCCGCACTTGTCGCCGCACTGTGCGGCGGCGGCATCTGCGGGGATGAGATGAGAGATGGTGAATGTCAGGACCGTGACTCCCACCATCACAGGGATCAGCAGAAGCAGACGGCGGACTACGAACTCGTGCAGTTTCATCGTGACCCCCCCTCACGTGGACCGTGCTGAGACGGCTCTATCACAGTTGCCTTCTGCCTGCCGTAGGCAGGCAGAGGGTCGGATGTTGACGGCACGACGGCAGCCGCCCGAGGGCGGCTGCCGTCGGCCTTACGTCTTCACGGCGTTAATCAGCAGGAGCCGACTAGCGCGCCGTTGACCATTGGCAGCTTGTCGTAGTCGAACCAGTGGGCGGACCCAATGGCGACCCAGTCCGGGCTGCAGATGTCGTCGTGCTTGACACCCACACCGTTGTACTGTCCAATGATAATCATGTTAGGATCTAGGATCCAGGCAGCGAAGGCATCCTCGTAGGCCTGCCTGCGCGTGTCATCGTCCTGCGAGGTCCTGCCGATAACGAGGGCGTCATTGACGTCCGCGTTCTCGTAACCCGTACCATAGGCGTCGCCGCCGATGGAGTAGCCGCCGGCGAACGGCGACCAGTAGTTGTCGGGGTCGAGGTAGTCAGGGGCCCATCCGCTGAACCTGATGTCCCATGTCCTGGTGTAGTACATGGTCAGGTACTCTGCCCAGGGCTTGGCGTCTCCGTCGGTGGCGACTCCGATAGTCCCCAGAGCCTCTTGAAGCTGGCCGGCCATGGCGATTCGGTAGTCGTTGCCCTCGTTGGCCATTACGCCCAGGACGTTCGGCAGGCGGCACTCGGTGCCGTCTCTGTCTGCCTCAGCGACCACGTCTGCCGCACCGCTGCGGCTCAGCGAGGAGCAGTCGTACTGGCGAATGAAGCCAGCGTCCTCTAGGAGCTGCTCAGCGTAAACCAAGTCGTAGGTGAAGGTCTCGTACTGGGTATCCGCATACAGGAAGCCAGCCGGGATCGGCCCGTACTGAGGTGCCAGGGAGTTGTCGTACGTGTCCCTTCGGTGGGTCTCGTAGTCGAACGCATAGGAGATGGCCGCTCGGACCGCTCCTACCTCCATGACGCTACAGTCGTTGGTTCCGTCGCCGCTGCAGTCGTGGTTGAGGATGAGGGACGAGTTAGCACCAGTGTTGGTGTTGTCCTCTCCTGCATCAAGGGCCTTCGGGTGTAGGTTGAAGGCCGACAGGGTCGTAGTGAAAGTCTCCCTGTAACTGCAGATGTATCCTGCCTTGGACTGTACGTTAGGCTTGTCTTCCAGGTTGTCGCAGAAGTTCACCAGATCCTCGATGTTGATGCTGCCGAAGTCGACCTCACCGTCGGTGAAGGCGAGCAGCCTCGTCGTGGCCTCGGTAACTATGGACACGGTGTGGCGGTTGATGTTGTAATCACCGCTCTCCCAGTACATCCAGTTCGGCACGAGGACGAGTCGGTCCTCACGGACCCAAGACTGCACCAGGTAAGCGTTGGTTCCGGCTCCGAAGGGAGCCTCGTCCATCCACTCGTGGCAGTAGTCGTCGCCCTCGCCGCCCGCATCGACGCGGTTGGCCTCGCACAGCTCGGCGTTGATCACAGCGCCGACCGTGTAGGCGATCGTCGAGATGAACGCCGAGGATTCAGCGAACAGTGTGACCGAGAAAGAGGTCGCGCTGTTGACAGTGAGACTCACGCCGCCGTTGTCGTCGTGGTTGCCATCGGCGTCGTTGCAGTCGAAGCTCTGCTCTAGGATCCAGCCTACGTGGCTGTCGGGCGAGCCGTAGCCAAGTACGCGGCACCATGAGTA
>ERZ651768.3057-NODE-3057-length-11355-cov-8.359195_pt1 | contig 11355 bp, 11 predicted proteins | sample MGYA00514754_ERZ651768 | MGnify/ENA metagenome assembly ERZ651768 | reverse complement strand
CGCAATGCAAGTGCATTACCCAATCCCTGTTCAGGATTACTCTTGTCTATGGCTTTAATATTCGTATTGGCTATACGGATTTCCTGTTCAATTTCCTGCAACTGATCAAGATTACTTTGCACAGAAACTCCGAGAGCTCCGATTTCGTTTCGTATTTCCTCATAGTCATTCTTTTCAATACTGTCTAAAGATCGCAGTGAGCGAAGAGAATCTGATGCCTGCTTGATGGCCGTATTAACTGACAGGGAGTAATCAACACTTGCGATCCTCTCCATCATTTCACGGTAGTAGCCGTTCGCTCCATCGAGTGCCAATATTGATGGAGAGGGCAGATCAGTGTCTGCTCTGAAAGGCTCCGTCCCGACAGCCTCAAATGGATTGGGACGGAACTGCAGAGACTGCATAGCAGAATTGAGCGAGGCCAGATTAATCCTGTTTCGCCTGTTAGCCAATGGCGTACGAATTTCGAAAATCACGCCTTGACCCAGCAAGTAATTATTTTCGATTCCCGCCAAACTTAAACCAAATAGACCGGGTCTTTGATCAAGCTTCAACACTTCCTCTAAGATACCAGAGAACATGCCAATACTGCGTTGTAGCTCCTCAAACCTGCTCTCCTGTGCGGCGGTGTTAAACGACGTTAGCAACAAAGCAATGCTGGCCCCTAATAATCTATTTCGCTTGATCATCGCGGTCTCCCGTACCACGTTAGCGCACGGTGCTACCCTGATAGCTGTGGAACTGAGCTAATTGCTGCAACGAACGAATTGTTTCGTAATCGCTGTTTACAAGTTCTTGGTAGCCCACTCGCATGTCCTCGAGATCGCGCAGACGTTGCTGTTCAAAATATGCATATATACGATCAAGGTTTTCCACTGCAGCCTCTTGTGCTTGCTCCATTACCGTCCGCATTAATTGTACATTACCACTGTTGACCCGGTCTTCAACTTGCAATACAAGGACATCCATCTCTGCTCGCTGCTGCTGTTGGAACTCTATCAATTGGCTTTGAAGCTGCCGATCAAATGATTTCGCTCCGAAAGAGATAGAGAATTCCTGTTCGCTGGAAACAACACTTAGGTTAAATAGGAGGGCGCAAAACATAACGAGGGAGACGGCCGTAGGTACCCATAGCCAGCGATTCCAAAATTCCGTTTCTGTTCTTCCCTGGTGATGTTCCCGTTTGAATAACTCGGTTCCTCGATCCCAATGAGGAACTCGCTGGTCCTTCCAACCTTGCATTTTGTTTTGCGCCAACAAGAAAAATTCCAATTCATTGCTACACTGTTCACACGAATAGATATGATTCTCGATTTCTTTTTTCGACAGAGGGGTCAGGTCATCCGAAAAATATTCTTGTAATAAATGTTGTGTCTTAGGACAGGACATTATTTTCCTCCGATACAGCTTTCAATTTTTTAAGAGCAGTATAAAACCGTGTTTTTACGGTATTTGCCGAGATGTCTTGCATAACTGCTATCTCATCAAAGGTTAGGGATTGAAACACTTTAAATTCTACGACCAATCTTTGTTCTAACGATAGCCTGGCAAGCATTCTAGTGATTTTACCGTTTTGCTGTTGAGTACCCAGTTTTTCATCTGGTTCATTTCCGGTATCGCCAGGAAGAATGTCAAGAATATCGAACTCATCATCATTTATTCTTAGCTGATTAGACAACAATCGCCGGCGTCGATTCATGTCCACCGCCTTGTTATGAGCGATACGAAAAATCCAGCTACTGAATTTTGCGTCTCCCCGAAATCGATGCAGGTTCCGGTATACTCCCAAGAACACTTCCTGCATCAGGTCCATTGCGTCAGAGCTGTTTCCTGTCAACCTTACACTATAGTTAAAAATCTGGGTTTCGTAGCGCTTGACCAGTTTCTCCCAAGCATAAGCCGATCCGTTAAGAGCTGCTGCTATTAGCGCTTCGTCTTCATTAACCAAGCTCATCAGTATGCTGTCCTGTGCTATCTAACAACTGCGGCAATCGACTGATATCACTCTTGCATATCATTCAGACCGTGAAATAGTGCATTTCACAGCATACTGAATATTAGAGCTTTAGTCGCAACAATAAGAAGGAAAGTTTGAAATAGCGTGAAGGTCAGGGTAAGTAGCTATACTGTCTCTTTAGACCAAAGAGCTCAATTTCAGTTGTAAGAATGCTTCAGATTCGTATCGCCCGAATTAAGGCACAGGCAACTTGCGGGACTAATCCAACCCTGATTCCTGAATCCCCTTGGGAGCGATGCTTAAATCAGTTCGCTTTTCTATGCTTAATCTGCTTTTGACACTAACAATCAAGCTGCAACTTGCTGCTCTCTTAGCAACTGGCTAGCAGCTCCCATAAAAGCATTCAGTGATGAAGCAATAATGTCCTTGCTGATGGCTACGCCGCTATAGCGCCGACTGTCACAACGAATCTGAATATAAGTAACTGCCTCAGCGTCGGCACCTTGTCCTAGGGCGTGCTCACCATATTCCATAATTTCGAAATCAATATTTATAGCCTTTTTTAGGGCCTCGACGAAGGCGTCAAGCACTCCATCACCTTCACCATTAATAGCTAGATCTTTACCGAAATAATTCAGATGGGCCTTAAACGTCTCTCGGCCTCCATGCTTCTCGATTGTGAAATTCTCGAGGCCGAGTACTTTCTTATTATCTAGGTAGTGCTGATTAAACAACTCCCAGATCTCGTCTGGATGGATTTCCTGGCCTGTATCTTCGGTAACTCTCTGTATCACTTGGCTGAATTCGATCTGTAACCATCTTGGCAATTGAAAACCAAACTTGTTGGATAGCACGTAAGCCACACCACCCTTACCAGATTGGCTATTTACCCGGATTACATCCTGATAGGTGCGACCAATATCACGGGGATCAATCGGCAAATATGCGATTTCCCAAGTAGTACCTTCCTCGTAAATATCGAGACACTTCTTAATAGCGTCTTGGTGTGAACCTGAAAATGCAGTAAAAACCAGATCTCCAGAATATGCCTGCCTCGGATGCACATCTATCTGGGTGCATTCACGCACGACCGACACTATGTGGTCCATATCATGCAAATCGAGCTTGGGATCAATGCCCTGACTGAACAAGTTCATAGCCATTACTACGACATCCATATTACCAGTGCGCTCGCCGTTACCCAGCAAAGTGCCTTCGACACGCTGCGCTCCCGCCATGACCGCCAGCTCAGCTGCAGCGACTGCGCAGCTACGATCATTATGAGTATGAAGACTTATGACAACTGAATCTCGATTTTTGATGTTGCGGCAAAACAATTCAATTTGATCAGCGTAAATATTGGGTGTCGCCATCTCGACGGTTGATGGCAGGTTAATAATACTTGGTTTGTCAGGTGTAGGCTGCCATACCTCATTTACTGCATCACACACTTCAATTGCAAAATCCACTTCGGTCCCAGTAAAACTTTCTGGTGAGTACTGAAATACCCACTCTGTTTCAGGTTGCAGTTCGGAGCACCTCTTGACCTGTTTGGCGCCGGTTACAGCTATCTCGATGATGCCTGATTTATTTGTCTTGAATACTTTCTCACGTTGGACAATTGAGGTGGAGTTATAAACATGCAGGATAGCTTTCCGGGCACCTCTGAGTGATTCAAATGTTCGTTGAATAAGTTCAGGGCGAGCTTGGGTCAGCACCTGGATAGTGACATCGTCAGGCACTTTGCCTTCTTCAATCAGACTGCGCACAAAATCGAAATCTGGTTGGGAAGCCGACGGAAAACCGACCTCGATTTCCTTGAAGCCCACCTCCACAAGTAACTCGAACATCTTTTTCTTTTGCCCTACCGACATCGGCTCAATCAGGGCTTGATTACCGTCGCGCAGGTCGACACTGCACCAGATTGGCGCCTTAGTGATAACCTGGTCAGGCCAACTACGATTCATGAGCCCGATTGGTTGAAACGGCTTGTACTTGGTGTGATCGAACCGATTTTTACTCATATCTTTGCGCCCCTCCACCGCCTTGGGATCAAGCGTGATTACTGAGTCCATTGCTCCTCCAACACCGATCCACCGTCCTTGTGGTGCTGTTTCTTGCTATGCCCTTGTGAGGCTGCTAGTTGTACTTCCAGGTTCAGGCCCGTTTTGCCTTGCCCGTATCTTTAGCTTGACAACTATAATGAAATCGCGATAGAGATTCTACTCATATTTTCTATGAAACTGCTTAATAATTAGTTATATTGACTATATTATAGTTTATTATTGTTTAATTATACTATTCAATTACATATTGTTCGAGTAAATAAACATAGAGGCTTGCAATGATCCTGGACAAACTAGACAAACGCATCCTGCAACAACTGCAGAGCAATGGTGCCATTACCAATCTAGAGTTGGCAGATAAGATAGGTCTGTCTCCCACCCCTTGTGCCCGTCGAGTAAAACAACTGGAGGAAGTCGGCATTATTGAGCATCAAGTGACCTTACTGAATGCTTCTAAATTGGGCCTAAAGCTTACCGCTCTCATACAGATTAGTATGGATCGTCATACACCGGACCGATTCGAAGTTTTCGAAGGTAAAGTGAAAAGTTATCCCGAGGTCATCGAATGCCTTTTGATCACCGGCCAGTCCGCGGACTACCAGCTAAAAGTGGTCGTTCCTGATATGGAGTACTATCAAGAATTTTTGCTCGACAAGATTACTCGCATAGAGGGAGTATCGGATGTACATTCAAGCTTTATGTTGCGTGAAGTAGTTAACTCCACAGAATTGCCACTAAATCATATCAAGCAAAAATAAAACCAGAACCCGCCAAAGAAACATCTACGAGCTGCTACAGATTATTCTCTGAAGAAGTGTTTCACTTTGTTCTTATACGAACGACTCATTTTCAAAGAAATGCCACCATTCAGTATGAGATGAAATTCACCGTTGATGTGGGACGAAATCTTTTCCACTCGTAGTAGGTTTACGATAGTTGAGCGGTGCACTCGTTGGAAAATGGACGGAGCCAACCTAGCCTCCAATTCTTTCATGGTGGTCCGCATAATATGGGTCTCCCCTTTAGCATGCACGCACATGTAGTCGCCTGCGGCATCAATCCAGTCAATGTCCTTAACTGGCACAAGGGTTAGGGTTGTACCGTCCTTGATCGCAAGCTGATCAGGCTGCTCAACGAGATCTTCACCACTTTCCAACAATACCCCAATTGCATCTGAAGATTTGCCCGTGAGACTCACTGCCAGCTCTAAAAGCTTCTGCTTTTCACCAAGTGTCTTCCGTTGTATTTTCAGTTGCTGGGCTTTGTTAATCGCTTCCTTTAGCCGATCAGATTCTACAGGTTTCAACAGGTAATCGACGGCATGGACATTAAACGCAGCTACCGCAAACTCATCGAAAGCTGTGACGAATACAATCATGGGCATTATGTCACCCTGAATTTCCCCAATCAGCTCAAACCCGCTCATACCAGGCATCTGAATATCAAGAAATGCCAGATCGGGTTCATGCTTATTAATAGCGTCTAGGGCCTCCCTAGCATTTTGGCACTGCTCTAATATTTCTAACCCAGAAACTTCTTCTAAACGCATTGCCAAGCCTCGCCTGGCAAGTTCTTCATCATCAACAATAATGACTGTCAGTTTTTTCGAGTTAGTTTCTTTCATAAGGAATTAATATCGTTACTCTCAGCCCTCGCGGTTCGGCGTTAGTAAAAATCAGCTCATAACTCTCACCGTAAATCTCCTGCAGACGGTTCCTGATATTACTTATGCCCACCCCCTTAGAAGGTTGGAATTTCTGCCCAATAATCTCATTATCAGGGACTCCAGGCCCATCGTCGATAACTTCTATTAAGAGTCGATTTCCTTCCTTCCTTTGCGCGGTAATTGCAATAATGCCACCATCTTCTGACTTAGAGATACCATGCTTAATAGAATTTTCGATAATCGGCTGCAACAACAGAGTAGGCACCTGCGCTTCCCCAACATCTGCATCGATATTAAATTGTAATCGCAACCGGTCTGCAAACCGTACCTTCTCGATATCGAGATATAGCTGGGATGTTTCAAGCTCAGTCGCCAGAGTGACCCTATCTAAAGGCGAGTGATCTAATGAATAACGCAAGAATTTGCTTAACTTAGTAAGCATTTCGTTAGCCTGTTCTGTGGCTTTAGTGAGAACTAATGTAGAGATAGCATTCAAAGTATTAAACAAAAAGTGGGGGTTGAGTTGGTAGCGTAACATTGAGAGCTGGGCTTGATTCGCTAGAGCTGCTGACCGTAATACCTTTTCCCGCTCTAACTGGAGAAGAAGCATCAATTTAATAATAAAATAAAGCCCCCCCCATATAAACAAAACGGGATACGTTAGATCTACAATAGCATTGAATGGTTCCTGAGGAATTACTCCAGAACTCGCGATCCTCGCCCAATCTAGGGGAACCATCCGTCCAACACTAACAATCAAAATTGGATACAATACCGAAGCTATTGAAATAGCTAGCAAACACAACAATGAGCGAACTATGAGGCGAAACCCAGATACAAGATTAAATAAATACCGAAGCCCAGTGGATAATATGAATCCAAGAGCCGCTATATAGAAATAACCTACAGAGCGGGCAAAAAGATAAGTGCTTGGTTCAAAAGCAAAGGTGCCCGCGACCAAAAGAGTAAACCAAATTGACCAACCCGCAATCTGGTACGACCAAAACGGATTGCCTCTTATCACCGCCAAAGCATTATTTTTCATCGTTTATAGGATAATCCTATGGCGCTTGCATTAAAATTCCTACGGGAGCAACGCTGAAACCCCTTCTTTCTCTTCCTTAAGTTCTACCTCGGTTTTTTTGATTAACTCTTGACTCATATCGTTAATTGGAAGCCCTTTAACTACCGAGTAACTACCAGCCTCACAAATAACTGGGAAAGAGAATACTAGTCCTTCCTCTATACCGTAACATCCGTCACTATATATTCCCATACTAACCATCTCCCCAGCAGTTCCATTCACCCAATCACGCATGTGTTCTATAGCAGCATTGGCCGCAGAAGCTGCGCTGGATAAGCCCCTGGCCTTGATAATGGCTGCCCCTCGCTGTTGAACGGTGGGAATAAAGTTTTCGACAATCCAAGAGTCTTCAACCAAATCCGTCGCTGGCTGACCGGCTACTGTGCAATGATGAATATCTGGATATTGAGTTGCTGAGTGGTTTCCCCAGATTATGAGACCAGAAACATCACTATTGTGATAGCCACATTTTTGCGCAAGCTGGGCAATAGCTCGATTATGGTCTAATCGAGTCATCGCAGTAAATTGTCTCGGTTTTAGGTCAGGGGCATTCCTATAGGCTATTAGCGCATTAGTATTTGCGGGATTACCAACGACCAGTACCTTTACATCTGGGTCAGCATTATCATTAATGGCCTTTCCTTGAAGTGAGAATATTTGGGCATTAGCTTCCAGAAGATCGTTTCGTTCCATTCCTGGCCCTCTGGGCCTAGCTCCAACTAAAATACAAAATTGGGCATTCTTAAAAGCAATATCCGGATCATCAGTTTGTATGATTTCCGCAACCAATGGAAAAGCACAATCTTCAATTTCCATTACTGTTCCTTTAAGAACTTCCAAGGCAGGTGAAATCTCGAGTAATTGAAGAATAATAGGCTGATCTTTACCAAGCATTTCTCCGGCAGCTATTCGGAAGAGCAGAGAGTAACTAATCTGGCCCGCTGCTCCAGTGACAGCGACTCGTACGGGTGCTTTCATGTGCTCCTAATTCCTTGTTAATTAAACGAAAGTATATATGTACTTGAAGGCCGCGCAGTATACCAAATAATCGGCAACGATGAGAGGCCGTGGACAGCTTAGAAGGAAGATTTAAAAGCAACTGTAATGAGAATTTAATAGACCATGTACTATCAGTGCGCTTAGCTTTTGTAAACAAACATAGAATCGCCATAACTAAAAAACCGATAGTTGTTATTTATGGCTTCGTAATAAGCGCCAAGTAGCATTTCTTTATCCGTGAATGCACTAACCAACATTAACAAGGTCGATTCTGGCAAATGAAAATTGGTCACCATCGCATCCACAATCTGAAAATCAAAACCTGGATAGATAAAGATATCTGTATCCCCCCTGAAAGGTTTCAATATGCCTCCGCTTGCCGCTGACTCAAGGCTTCTTACCGTGGTTGTTCCGACTGCTACAACCCGACCTCCTCGAGCCTTACAATCATTTACCCTTTCGCAAACTTGCTCATTAACTTCCATCGTCTCTTTATGCATTTTATGACCTATAACATTTTCGACTCGCATGGGTTGAAAAGTAGCAGCGGCAACGTGCAAAGTCAGGAAGGCCTGTTCTATTCCTTTAGAACTAATCGCCTGCAACAAGTCTTCATCAAAATGCAGACCAGCAGTTGGAGCCGCTACAGCTCCCTCATGTGAGGCATACACGGTTTGATAGCGTTCTCTGTCGACGGGCTCACTGGATCTTTTTATATAGGGAGGTAATGGAACATGCCCAAATCTAGCCAGAGCCTCAGAAAGTTTCAAATCTGGAAGAAACTGTAGAACAAAAAAATCTCCCTGCCGGCCTTCTACCCGTACCTTAAGGGTTTCCTCGTTACGGCCATTCTCGTATTTTCCTGTCCGAAATTCGAGAGTCGTTCCGGGTTTTGGAGACTTGCTTGCCCTCACTTGGGCTACAACCATGTTATTACTGAGCACTCGCTCAAGCAGAACTTCCACTTTTCCCCCGGTGTCTTTCTCACCATATAACCTGGCAGGAATAACTCGCGTATCATTGAAAATCAGTAAATCATCGGGCTGGAGATACTCAATGATTTCGTGAAATAAGTGGTGTTCGACTGATCCGGTTGCGGCATTAAGACACATCAATCGACTATCGGTTCGATGCTCCAATGGATATTGAGCAATGAGGTGTTCCGGGAGTTCGTAATGAAAATCTGTGAGCAGCATATTTATATACTTCTTACTTTTAGGGCATATCTTTAATTGTCTTAAAACATGGTATCCATAAGAAAACTGACGTAATTGCAGCTCTTAAGTCAATAGGTATAATGTGTAGCCTATCAGCGCAAAAAACCAGCCTACAATCAAAAGAAACCGTAGGAAAATTTTTTACTAAAGTGATAGTAATTCTAAGATTGCGCTGAACCGGTCAAAAATGCCAGCGTGGTGAAATTGGTAGACACGATGGATTCAAAATCCATTGCCTTCACAGGCGTGGCGGTTCGAGTCCGCCCGCTGGTACCACTATCTAGTAGATATTAAGTTTTTTACTTAGCATAAACTCCAGTAAATACGTACCCTATAGCCAAATACCTTGTCTATTTACTCTCTGTCTCCTGTCCATTGGAAAAATATTTTCCAGCTACCTGTTTCTTTTCCATAAAGATAGATACTGCTTCCTTCATAAAGGAGTTCGTCAGCATCGTTGTAGCGAGAATAATCGAGGTCTAAGTAATAGATGGGGTCAGATAGGCGGTGGATTTCTAGGCTGTCCGTCGTGCTGTATGCGTATCCATCTTGCAGTGGAAATGATTCCCAGAACTTAATGATTTCCTCCTTTGTATGAAAAACACTATTAGGGATGACGAGCTTATTTATTGATGGAAATTGGAAATGAGTTGCCAATGAAACAGCGTCTCGGGCAATAAAATCTCTAAGGTATGCCTCAAACTCTTCTTGTATTAGTGCAACATTTGGATCTGTTTCCTGAGCGCAATAAAGATTAACTGAAAATAAAACTGTTACCCCGGTCAAAAACTGCTTCATCGGTTTACTCCCGTAGACTCACTAATATGCAAATTATCTCTTCATACCCAGAAGATACTATAAGTATCGGCTATCAGGGAACTGGGTGAGGATGCCTAAGGGCATCTATTTACTGATGACTCGATGAGTATCTCTGATAATTCAGCGGTTGAAAATTCTAAAGCCAAGTCAGTGATGTCTTTATACTTACAAGCATTATAAATAGTGAGCATCGAGCTTAATTTTGCTTCCCAAATATTTGGGTCCATCAGGCCAAGTTTGTACTGAAGAAAATCATTTTCATAAAGCATCCAAATTTGCCATGTAGCGTCCCTTACTGTGGTTGTATCTTCTGAGTAAGTCCCATCTACGATTCCGCTGATATATTCAACAAAGCTTGAGTCACCCTCGTCAAATCCACCAATAATATCGACCAGCACCTCGGTTCTAGATTGCTGCTGTGCAGCCAAAGCTATTTTGTGAGATTGCTCCATTTGCAATCCAACAAATATAAGTGAACCTATAACTCCCAAGACACCTATTACGTTAATCATTCGTTCGATGCTCATTGCGTCATGTCCCCTGATAGATACTTATGGTATCGACCATCAAAACAGCCATTTCATTTTATCTTACAGATTTTTTTCACATTAGCCTTTAAGTGTATGGTTGGTAACTGTAATTATTAGGGAAGATGGCACGATTGAACCAACCGGTCGTGTTATAGAGATGGAGCGTGATTAGTCGTCTCTCTGCACTGGAGCGGCAGCAAACATCTTCCAAGCATCAGTTTCGTTACCAAAAAAATAGAGAGAGCGCCCCTCAAATAAAATTTGATCGGAAGTGCTATAACGAGTGAAATCTAGATCCACGTAGTAAACGCTTTCAGCCAACCTATAAATATCAATTCGGTCCATTAAACTATAGCTATAGCCGTCTTGAATGGGAAGCGACTCAAAAAATGCGCTTACTTCATCCTGCGTAGATAAAACTACAGCAGGACTAGTCCCCCGATTCATCGCGGGAACTTGGAAGTGAGACGCGATTGCATCGAAATCCCTTGCGACAAAATCATTAAAGTATGCTTCATACTCATCCCTCACGAGCTCAATATTCGGATCTTCTGACGGCTCTGGCGCACAACTTATGACAAAGAAAAACGTAAAGGGTACGAGAAATTTTTTCATAACAATCTCTATTAAATACTTAGTCTATCTATTTGATATATAATGTATATTATCGCTTTTAAAATTAACCATAACAAATGGGTTGGCAACTATTTAATCGTCTATTCGGAGTGTGGTATTTTATTAATTGGGGGATAGAGTTTTTCCGTTAGGTGCCAGATACCTATACCTTGTTCTAATTATTCTTTATTCCTCTTCAAGAACTAAATGAAGTGGGTTGGGCACAAGCTCATTCGTCGCTCCTGTAGTCGAATCCACTCCCGCTCCTATTAGCCCTCCCAAGACTACATTACCCGCCAAAGCTGCGCCGCCCGCACCTGCTCTACCGTGGGATACAACCCTCTCAATGGCTACTTCTGTCGCAGGCCCGGATTTTCGGATGGCTGAAAGCACGGCGTCCTG
>ERZ651768.3056-NODE-3056-length-11356-cov-4.723557_pt1 | contig 11356 bp, 12 predicted proteins | sample MGYA00514754_ERZ651768 | MGnify/ENA metagenome assembly ERZ651768 | reverse complement strand
AATAATAATATCTGGTTTAAATTTTTTTATTAGAAACATTCCACCACGATATCGTAACTCATCTACTACAATGGGCACATTATTCAGTGCGTGAGCGAGCAGAAATGGTTCGTCACCTACATCTTGCCAAAACGTTGGCTTTATTTTCCCATCAGTAACAGTCACGGTACCAGTGGTTTTCCTTCCGTAGCCTCGGCTGATTATACCAACGCGTATTCCTTTGGACTGTAAATATATAGACATGTGCTCTACTATGGGTGTTTTACCAGTTCCGCCCACAGAAATATTTCCAACACTGATTACAGGACAAGGAAGTGATCGGATAACAAAAAATCCAAAATGATAAAATAAATTTCGCCAGTAAATAAGACCCCAATAAAACAACGCTAAAGGAAACAAAATAAAGACTAGATATTCCTTAAATATTCTGTTTATTTGCATATTGTAAATTGCTGTGTTCTGTATTGCCCATTTCATTTATAAACTCTTGCTCACACTGCTCAAAATCCGTTTTTTTATCAAATAAAATAGGACTTCCATATTCCATGAAAATAGTTCCAAATGGTTTTTCAACATAAAATGTATCCCAGTTGACAAATGTCCAGTTTTGGGTTGAATGAACGGCAACAGGGACAATAAATGCACCAGTTTTTTTTGCTGCCTGAATAATCCCTGGTTTAGGAATGCGTGGTGGGCCTTTTGGGCCATCAGGTGTAATTGCTACTAATGCTGGGGGGTGTCTTAATATTTTCACTATTTCAACGAAGGCCTCCGGTCCTCGTTTTGAACTTGACCCCCTTAATAAGCGCCAACCAAAATCATGACCGATTCTGGAAATGATTTCACCGTCCCGATGAGTACCAACCAATCCATAGTATTGTTTTCCGGATAAATGCATAAATGGAGCCAGTAAATGCCCATGCCAGCAAGAAATAATTACAGATTGTTTTTTCCCCAGTAAAGATAGATAATGGTCTGTACCTCTAATATCCCATCGGTTTGTACCATATAATAACTTCAGCATCCATTTTCCTATAGATGATTGAAACCGGGTTTTTAAAGTATTATCAAATATTTGCACTGATTTACAACCGTTTTACGATTGCTTTTGCTGCTCTTTCATAAACACCCGGTTTCCCGATTACCTTTCGTATGTTTTTGTAACCATCGAGTATTTTTTTTCTTTCCGGACTCTTTTTTTCTAATAAAGGCATGATATTATTAACAAGGTTATTTGGTGTCATTTTGTATTGAATTAATTCACAAACAATCTGTTTTCTGGCAATCAGATTGACTATTGATACATAAGATACATTAGATAAATATTTTAAAATTATCCAAGAAAATAATGACAACTTGTAACATACAACCGAAGGTATTCCTTCTAAAGCACATTCTAGAGTAGCGGTTCCTGAAGAGGTAATAGCTACAGTTCCATATGCCATTGCTAACCGGGCTTTGCCTTCGACATTGATGTAGTTTGGCAATGGACTCAGAACAACATTCGGTGCTTTTCCCACTACAGCTCGCAAGGATGGAACTTTTTTTTGTAAAAGATCCACAGTTTCTAACAAAATTGGCCAGTGCCGGTTTACCTCTTGTTGTCTGCTCCCTGGGAGCAATGTGATAATAAGATCATTTGGGTCTAGGTTATGACGCTGAAAAAATGTAACTCTCTCTTTTTTCACCGGTATTCGTTCAGCGAAAGGATGCCCAATATATTTTATTGGGAGACCTCGGGTTTCAAACCATTCTTTCTCGAAAGGGAAGATGGAAAGAGCCTGATCTAATATGGTTTTCATTCTTTCTACTCTTTTTTCTTTCCAGGCCCATGCCTGTGGTAAAATGAAATAGGTGATGGGGATATTTAGTTTTTGAATATTTTTTGCCAGGTGCAAATTAAAACCAGGATAATCAATAAGAATCACGCGATCCGGCTTAATACGTTTAATTGTTTCAACAGTTTTCTTCATAATATAAATCATTCGAGGTAGATGTTGAATTACCTCAGAAAAACCCATGATTGCTAGATGATTGATATGTTCGATGATAGTTCCCCCTGCCGCAGCCATTTTGTCACCGCCATGCCCAGTAAATGATATATTTGATTGTATTTTTTTTATGGCCGTAATTAATTTCGCTCCGTGATGATCGCCGGAAGGTTCTCCAGCAACAATAAAAATGATTTTTTGAGCGGAATCCACGTCCATCTGAATTAGTTCAATAATTTATATTTTTTTAAAAAAATACCGGTTTTAATATTATAATTGCAGAGATTGCTAAAATGTTTTGCAAAGTACGTTTTTCGTTTTTTAATGTTTGTTTTATTGTTGTAGGTTGCCGGTGATCTAAATTTTCCCAAGCAGTTAATAGTGGTATTAACCGTGGAACATTATTACTATAGATTTTATACTCGTTCCCGAACTTTAAGGTTAGGGTTTCTTCTTCTAAAGATATGATAAAAGCATATTGTGTAATAAAAAGAGTAATTATTAATGGTAATAAATACCACATCCAAATTCCACCAGAAACGAATATCATACCACTGTAAATAATTACATTCCCAAAGTATAAAGGGTTTCTTGTGTGGGCGTATGGTCCTGAAGTACATAGAGAAGATGCGCCGACCTTTGTTGTCCGTGTGGAACCACCGGCGTATTGCACTGCATGAAATCGTATTGCTTCCCCTACTATAACTAATAAAAATCCTATATAAACGTATGGTACAGTTGGTGATGAAAAGTAGATAACTATTAAAATAATGGGAATGGGTGTAAAGCTTCGATTCTTAAAAAGAAACCTTCTAATATCCATTAATGAATATCCTGAATAATCATGTCATGGATTTTTATAGCTAAGTCTAGAGCAGTACGCCCGGCATATCCATCTATAATAGGAATTTCTTTTCCAATTGATGAGCGAATAAAATTCTGAAGTTCAAGTTGCAATACATCCATCTCATCAATAGAAGGTTTTTCATATGTGATAAATTTCTTATCTCCATTGTACTTAAATTGGGCTGTTTTCAATGCATCAGAGCTGACTTCAGATTTATCTATAACTTGGTATACCTCTGTAAGCTTTAACAATAGATCAATGGTTGCGTACAGATTCTTCTGAAAAAATTTAATTTTACGAACCTTGTTCTGAGAAATTCTGCTTGCTACAATACTGGCGATTGTCCCATTCTCAAATCTAATTCTAGCGTGTGCAATATCTACAGAATCAGTTAAAATTGATACGCCAGTAGCGCGAATGTTTTTAATTGGGGATCTGACTATTGAAAGCAGAATATCAATGTCATGAATCATAAGATCAAGCACAACAGGAACATCTGTCCCCCGTTCTGTGTAAGGAGCTAACCGTTGAATTTCTACGAATTTTGGGCTGATTTTATAAGCTTGTAGTGCTCTCAGTGCGGGGTTCAACCGCTCAATATGCCCTACTTGGATTAGTACGTTCTTTTTGTCAGCCAGCTTCAGTAAATAATCAGCATCTTCTACTGTTTTAGTGATTGGTTTTTCGATGAATACATGACACCCCTTTTTTATTGCTTGTTCTGCTACATCTCTGTGTGTCTCAGTGGGTGTTACGACTGATACTGCATCACAGACTGTTAATAAATCCGATAGGTTTTTAAATGAAGTAGATTTGTATTTGTTAGCAACTGTATTAGCTTTTTTTGAATCAATGTCATATAGCCCGGCAAGGTTTGTATCTTTAAGAAGCCGGTAGTGTTTTACATGGTGTTCCCCTAAATGACCTACACCAATTACGCCAACAACAGGTTTATTCTTCTTCATAATAAGTAGAAAAATTACAGATTTCAATCACTAGGAAAAATTGAAGATATAACTAGATAAAATCTCATTATATATGGCAATATTAAAAAATAGGAAAAAACTTGCATTTAGTATGAAAATAAAGCAATTTGGCAAGTAATCCGTAGGTAAAATTGGAGTTTCGTTATGGCTAACGACATAAAGTCCGGAATTGGTTACATTATTCCGGCAGCGGCCGTCGTAGGCTTTTTCACTACTCTCCTGTTGGGAGAATACTTGCTCAGTATTGTAATTGCAGTGGCTGGAATACTCGTATGGTTCATATACATGCTTGTAATGGAATCATCGCCACCGTCCAATCTGGGAAATCTTATTATGCTTTTTGGTACGTTGCTTTCACTCGGTATATTAATGAGCTTTGGTATAGTTCAGAATATATGGGGTGGTATTGAATTCCAAACGGAAGGTGCCTTACTTGCTTTGGTAATCTTGTTCTTTTCTATTCTGACGGGGATGCTATTTAGGAATCAGACCCCTGCTCAGCCTGTTACTTTAACTGGCGGTTTAACGGACCGTGAAAAACAATGGGTACAAAAGGCTTTAAAACAGAGCAATGAACAAACTAATAATATTGAACCAAAGGTTATTGTGGTGAAACAGGAACAGGATGACAAAGACCTAAAAACTGAAGATTTTTCCAATCAAGATGAAGAGAACACCCCCTATAATAATCCCTACATGTATACATATCCTCCAGAATATTATTATGATAATGAATATGATGAAGACGAAGATGAATGAATAAATTTAAAAACTTGGAGAAGCCCCGTATGTCGGGGCTTTTTTATTTTGTTAAAAACCAATGAATAAAAAGAAGAAATCACTGATATATTAATTGAATTCTAGAACTATTGCCTATTTCTAGGTATTGAATTTAAAAAAGATACAATCCCCATCTCTCACAATGTAAGATTTACCTTCCTGTCGTGCCAGCCCTCTTTCACTAATATTATGTTCTGAACCATATTTCATCAATTCATCGTAGTGGTATACATCTGCTTTGATAAATCCCCGTACAAAATCGGTGTGGATTTTTCCGGCTGCTTGCACTGCCGTTGTGCCCTTTTTAATTGTCCAGGCCCGGACCTGCTTATCTCCACCCGTAAAAAAGGTGTGCAGGTCTAATAGTTCAAATCCGGCACGAATAACTTTATTTAATCCAGGTTCTGGCAAGTTGTATTCTGTTAAAAAGAGACTTTTTTCTTCTTCCGGCAGGAAAGCTATTTCCTGTTCGATAGCCGCACAGATCCGAATCGCAGTATTGCCTTCCTGTTTAGCAAAGTTAAATATAGCTCTAACATTTTCATTCTTATTATCGTTCGTAATTTCATTGTCATTGACATTCGCAACATAAAGTATCGGCTTTTGAGTCAATAGTTGTAATGAATAAAAAAACAATAGTTCATTATCACTAGCGTGAAATGTTTTTGCCCTATGTCCCGCGTTGCAATGTTCTGTGAGCCGATTTAGAATTTCCAGTTCACGGATAATTACTTTATCCCCTGATTTGGATAATTTTTCTTTTTTAACTCGCTGTTTTTCTAAAGTATCCAGATCTTTAAGAATGAACTCTGTTTTTATTGTTTCTGCATCTCGAACCGGATCAATATTTTCATTAATGTGACTGATATTGCTTTCTTCAAAGCAACGAACGATGTGAATAACAGCTTCGGTTTGGCGAATCTGTCCTAGAAACTGGTTGCCCAGCCCTTCGCCTCTGCTTGCGCCTTGGACCAATCCAGCAATATCAATGAATTCAACTGTAGCAGGTATTACTTTTTCAGGTCGGTAAATATTTGCGAGTTTGTGGAGTCGTGGGTCAGGCAACTCTACGATTCCAATATGGGGCTCAATGGTGCAAAAAGGATAGTTTTCGGTTGGGACGTTAGATACTGTCAATGCATTAAAAAGAGTGGACTTTCCAACGTTGGGGAGTCCGACAATTCCACACTGAAAAGACATCCCTATACGATAAATATGTAAGTGGAGATCAAACGGTTAAAATGTATCTAAAGCAGGATCCCCACCAAAATCATAAATGAGGTTTTTAAATAATCCTACCTGAAGATTTTTTGCAGAATAAATGATTCGATCCTGTACATATAATTCTCCATCTCCCCAAATGACACAAGATGGTTTTTTAACAAGTTTTTTTATATCAATTTTATAAGTTACTTTTTTATGGTACGGGCGTACCTGTCCCCTGAATTTAATATCGGCTACTCCTAATGCCCTTCCTCTGCCTTTTGCTCCGCTCCAGGTTAGAAAGAATCCAACTAATTGCCACATACCATCGAGGCCTAAGGAACCCGGCATCACAGGATCCCCCTTAAAGTGACAATGAAAGAACCACGCACTGGGATTGATATCAAATTCAGCAGAAATTTCACCTTTCCCATATTTTCCACTGTTTTCACATATATTTAGTATGCGATCAACCATTAGCATTGGTTCTTGCGGAAGTTTAGCATTTTTAATTCCAAACATTCTTCCTTCAGACATATTAATTAATTCATTTTTTGTATAGGAATTTTGTTGTCCCATAAAACAATTTCCTTTGCTCTTATTTTATGATTGGAGAGTACAAAATTATTTTGAAGGAATGAATCATCATTTCAATCGGTATGATTATAGGGAAACGGGTAAATTGATACTTAAATGTTGGAGGCAACATGTCTAATTGGGTTTTAATTCTTGGTGCATCTACAGGGCATGGTGGGGCAACAGCAGTCAGATTGGCAAAGGATGGATATGGTATCCTTGGTTTTCATTTAGACCGTGGTGATGCAAAAACAGATGCAGAAGAAACTATTAGTAAAGTTCGAGAATTAAATGGTGGAGAATGCCATTATTGGAATATAAATGCTGCGGCTGAAGAAACTATGGATAAATTTATTCCTAAGATCAAAGAGATTACAGGAGGAAAACCATTAAAACTTTTGTTACATTCAATTGCTTTTGGTACAACAACAAACTTTTTTGGGGATAAACCTGTTACACAGCGTCAAATGGATATGACTGTACATGTCATGGGTAATTCATTATTGTACTGGACGCAGAAATTGTATAAAAAAGGGTTGTTAGGACGAGGATCTCGGGTAATGGGACTGACCAGTGAAGGTAATTATTTGGCTATGGATGGGTATGGGCCGGTAAGCGTGGCCAAGGTTGCAATGGAAGCTATTATTCGGCAAATCGGTTGGGAATTAGGTGAATATGGAATTACAGCTAATGCTATACAGGCAGGTATCACTCCCACCCGTGCACTGACAAAGATCACTGATGAATGGGAAACATGGGTGGAAAACACAAAAAATCGAAACCCAATGAACCGTACAACCACACCAGAAGATATTGCTAACACTATTTCATTATTATTATATCCTGAAGCAGATTTTATCAATTGTTCGATTATCTATTGTGATGGTGGCGAGCACCGTTCCGGGTTTTTTAATATAAGTTAGTATTTATAAAATACACTATATTGCCATAATCTACTCTGTTATTTCTATCTTTGTGTGATGAATCTGATTCTTTTCTTACAGGAATTTGATTTCCCAGTTATTATTTATGTATTCAAGGGCATCACATTTTTAGGTGATCCCGAGTTTTACTTTATTGCATTAGCTGTGATTTATTTTTCCTGGCGAAAGGAAGAAACATTACCATTAATGATACTGCTACTTGTATCTTATTTTATTAATATTGGTTTGAAAGAACTCTATAATATTCCTCGCCCTCCGGAAGAGTTATTCTTAATCACTGTAGCTGGCCATGGTTTTCCTAGTGGTCACGCTCAGGTATCAGTGATTTTGTGGGGCTATATTGCTTGGCGTTTGAAAAGTTTTTTTTGGCCAGCACTGCTTATATTGTTGATTGGCATGTCCCGAGTCTATTTAGGGGTACACTATTTTAATCAGGTGTTTGCTGGTTGGTTGGTTGGGTTCACAACCACGGTGATTGGGATAATGATGATAGATCTTATTAAGGAAAAACTAGCAGTAAACAGTCACGAATCTTGATTCAAAGCTAATTTTTCTTGAATCAGCTCAACAAGCTCATGAGTATCTTTTGATGGTTGAAGTTCAAAGCTGTTTTTTGCTTCATCCAAAGCATATTCCCACCAACCCTTTTTTGTATAGGCAATGGCAAGCTTGAAATGCGCTGTACCGAGTATCTGGTATTCTTCCCGGGTTAACTTGCTATGATCGGATGGAAACATACGATCTACTTCCCGAAACTCTGTAATAGCTTCGTCAACCAGGTCTTTTTGCAGATACCAGTTACCTAGCTCTAGATGTCGCTCAGGACTATCTTGGCAAGCATCCATGATAAATAAAATTGAAATTATTAATATCAGTTTCAAGTGTTGATGCATAAATATCATAATTTATTAATATGAATTTTCCGCCGCATTAGTCCGAAAATCAAGAAGAAAATCCATCGATATAATTTTCAGTTTCCTTAACATGTTGTGGATCAAGAACTAAAAAGTGGAGCAATAAAGTACCTATAAATAAACTACCACCCAAGATACAGAATGCAATCATATAAGCACTCCTCCCGACTAAAATTCCGATTACAATTAGAAAGATCATAATAAATGGGGCAAGAAATGAATCAATAAGTGCCATATAAGATTTTGTGTCCCTATTTTCAGCAAAATCATAAACCAAATTCATAGCTGATGGCATAAAGGCACCCTGCCCCGCCCCAATTGCTATAAATATTCCATACACCCAGACCATATTTTGAGCAAAAATAGCTAATACAACGGCTAAAAAGTGGCAGATATAAGCCATCATCATACTGGATTTATGGCCCCATTGATCCCCTATTTTACCTACTAAGTAACTGGTAATACCCGATGCTATAACATTTAATATTGTAAAGATTCCAGCTTCGCTTATATTAAAATTGAATTTATCCTGACAGTAGATTGCATACAGCCCCATACCAGGCAAGCTGGCACAATAAAATATCCTTGAAAAAAGGTATTTCTGGAAATTCTTATGACCCCAAATGATTTGTTTTAGCTCTTTGATAAAATCGTTAATTGTTTTATCCCCCGGGTTGTCGGGGTTAGGCTGGGTACGATAGAAAAGGAAAAGAAGCGTTCCGATAGTGAGGCTTGCGAATAAGATAAAAAATCCGATTCCAAAATTTTGGGGAAACGGTATATCACTGGAGAGTAATGTACGCAGTGCAAACCCTCCTATGAAGCTCCCTAGGCTATTAAATGCAAAACCAATGCCAAAAAACCGTCCCCGCTCTGATCTTAGGGTAGCTTTATTCAGAAAATCCGCCCAAATAGGAACAATAATTCCAATGGAAAGCCCATAGAGTAAGAAATAGATAAAGTATATAATCCAGACTGATGAAAATGTATTCAGTTTAGAGAAGGTAAAAGTGAAACCCATTAAAAATGAAATAGTAAGTATCACGCAGTGAACCAGAATAACAGCCCGTTTAATATTTCTGATATTCCGACCTAGGGCGGCAATAATTAGCGTGGGTAAGGCAATGAGGATTGAAAAAAGACCCGCTGAAGACATAGCAATACTTTCTGGTGCACCTAGGGTTCGTAGCAAAAGTGGGATCACAGCATAAATAGTGTGAAACGCCACTCCAAACCCCCAGAAAAACTCGTGAAATATATTAAATCTTAAATTGTGATTGTGATCTGCAAGTGTGAACTCAATCATTCATCTTTTCTTGGGTTAACAGAGTCATAGAACCAAGTAATAATACTGCACCTATAATTTGTGATGGTGAAAGTATTCGTCCCCGCACTATCCAGTCAATAATAACAGCGGATAAAGGCCAGGTCAGTTCATACAATGCAGCGTGGGAAGCAGGTAAGTTTTTTAAACCATAATAGTAAATAAAGAGTGCAACTGCACCCGTAGAGAATACAATTATAATCAGTATCCCCCATTGATTAGATGAAAGAGAAATCTCTGGTATTCCACCATGGTTGGCTATAAGTATAACTAGTGCCACGATTGCAGTTAATACTAATCGTAATGCTGTGACAGCAGTATAAGAAATTTGTTTTAAAGCATGTTTTCCGAGTACAGTAGAACTGCCCCAGCTAAAAGCAGCTAAGGTAGCTAACAATGCGGCGATCATGGTTTTTTCGTCCCACTGTGACATGGGTTGAATTCCAAAGGTAACAAGAAAACCTCCTATCATGGCGGACAAAGCCAAAACTAAATATCTTTTGGATAATTTTTCTTTTAGAATAATTGCTGCCAAAGCAATAGCAAATAAAGGTTGAAGTTTCTGTAGTAGAACCACAATGGATAGATCGATGTATTGTACATAGCTTAATGCTTTTGTATAAAAAAATGTCCCGAGGATACCACCACAAATGGAGATCCACAACATGGATATCCAACCCCGCTGACCCAGAGTTCGTATCTCAGGTATGGTCCGAATCAATAATGGAATAAACAACAATGCACCTATTCCATGTTCTAAAGTGATTATTAAAAATGATGGAACAGAATAAAGTTCCTGCCTGAGAAATCCATCCAGGCTCCAAAGTAATGCTGCAAAAATTACTGCTATAGGCGGAATGAATTTATACATCATTTAAATTACAATTTTTTCAGTCTCAATCTTTTATACTAAAAGGTTATGTCTAAAACCGCCCCTAATAAATGTGCTATACTGTTATACTCAAGAGTTCTCCCAACAAACTGGGAAAAGAGGATGAATTATAGAATCACCATGATTAAAAGTAAGTTTTGGGAAAGGAGGTGACGTTTTCCCTGGTCGCTCAGCAAAGACAGTATCATCTCCCAGCCAGCGGGAGGAGAAGGCACGACGCCTTGTAGATTGTCGAGGGTTTCCGGCTCCCGCATGAAGGGTTTTGAAGTGGAACGCAATACAATCCCCCGGTTCCAGATCCCAGGACAAAATTTCATATTGATCGCGATTGGATTCGATATCGGGAATGGAATCAAAACTCTCGGGTTTGTAATCATATTCTTTATGGGTTAGGAATTTCTTTGGCATGAACATTTTCCCCCATGTATGAGATCTGGATATAAATTCTAAACCATACTCTCTCGGAACGGGGTCAAGAGGTAGCCAAATACTGCATACCTGCTCTCCATCCACACAATAGTAGGGTTGATCGTGGTGCCATGGTGTTTTTTCCGATGTTTCCGGCTCCTTGACTAAAATATGTTCATGAAAAAGCCGAACTTGGCGACTTTGCGTTAATTGCCCCACTATCTTTGCTGCTGGTGAATTAAATAGAAATTCTTGGTATTCCGGAATCCTTTGCCAGTTGCAGTAATCATCGTAGAAATCTCCTTTTTTGTCTTTTGGAGTATATTGACAAGCGTAAGGTCCTGGGTCTTTTCGATTCTTCTCTATCCCTTCAGCCAAAAGTGAAAGCCATTCTATATTGAATGCCTTTTTGAGTAAAATGGCTCCTTTTTTGGAGTATTCTTGAATTTGACAATCAGTGATCAACCTTGATTGACCCGGCCATAGAATAA
>ERZ651768.3055-NODE-3055-length-11358-cov-14.901250_pt1 | contig 11358 bp, 10 predicted proteins | sample MGYA00514754_ERZ651768 | MGnify/ENA metagenome assembly ERZ651768 | reverse complement strand
TAAAATATCCACGGAGTCTGCTGTATTTGATGTATCTGTGATTGTGTCAAAAAGTTCAGCAACAAAAGAAGAATCCAGGCCTGGCATCAATACAACAATCGCTTCCAGGCTCAGGGGGTTTTCTGCATCACCCTCGCCTGGAATATCCCAGGTCCTTGGTTGAACCGGGAAGGTTGTATCCTGAAGAACGGCAAAGAACAGGTCAAATTCATTATCATCCTGTTCTGTAATGGAGGCCATAAAAAAGTAAGATGTGTCTTCGCCCATTTGGTTAAAGGCAATTCCTGTCATTAGTGAGTCCTGCACAATGGACGTGAAGGAACCATTCACGGTGCCGTTATAATCAAAGGTGATCTGTCCATTGTAAGAATTCTGGGCTGATAAGGAATAGAGAATAAATAATAGAATTTTTTTCATGAGGCCATGTATTTTATAAAAAAGATTAAATGATGAAGAATGCCTCTTATACGTTAAAAATACGAATAATGATAGAATATCTAAAATTCGTATCCCAGTGAAATACCACCATCTAACCATCCTGTAGCACCGACATTCTTCTGGATCAAATTAGTTCGGCCAGTTAAACGAATTTCAATAGCTTCGATCACTTCTTTCAGATCTTCAACAATTTCCACATCCCCATATTTATCAAAAATCAGATTTCCCAAAGGAAGATCAATGCTTCCGCCTCCAATAAAACCCGCTGTGAAATCCCCAAGATCATCTTTATACACTCCAGTACATGCTGTAAGACTTATACTCATTTGACCAATAAAAAGCCCTGGACTTACACCAATTTGAAATGCTGGCCCTCCAAAACTTGGTCCATCCATATCATTTTTTTGTTGGAAATTATAATACGCTATTTCACCTATGGCATTCATAAAGAAATCCCCCCAAAAAATTCCCCATGGACTACCTATTGAAAATCCATAAATGATATTACTGTGATCAAATTCTTCAAATGAATTTGCCCTATAAATTGGATATCCTGTATAAAAATTCAAGCTCCAGTTAGGTATAATAACGTATTCAACATCGTATTCCTCCCGGGCAGTCTGCCTATTTAATTTTTCTTCTTCCGGTGTCATGAATTGCCCATTACTGTAAAGCAGGAGTACCTGGCTATTTGCTATGAGCAGTTTACCATCATACAGTCTAAGGGAGTCCACATTATCCATGAGTATTTCTTCCGGGAAGGATAAGCCGATGGGAGTAATGTAAACGGAATTTGCATTAACGCCATTAATATCACCTTCAACCGTTGTCCCGTCATTGAAAATAACAACTCCACCAACTGGAAATAGAAGACTAGTGAGTAATAGGAATAGTAAAATTTTTCTCATGGATGTATCTCGATTTAATAGTTAAAACTACCAATAATACTAAATCAATCAAAGTGGGCCCACAGGGATTCGAACCCCGAACCAACAGATTATGAGTCTGCTGCTCTAACCGTTGAGCTATGGGCCCATAAGCGGCGTGAAAATTACATTATTTTTCTTTGATTATACCCAATTTTGGCCCCGTTTTATTGTTGTGTCTTTAATAATGTACCATAAAATTAATCGACTCTATTCATCATGAAAAAGCCAAATTATACCACGTTCACATGTGTTGGGATCAACAGTGCTATATCAATATTAAGGTCTAAACGTTTTACCGTAACAAACATCGATCTATTAAAAAATGGCCGGGCAGAGAGGGAAGGGCAGTTAGCATCCCTGCTGAACTCAATGCCCGTGAACCACTGCGAAAAAAATGTATTTTCCCTTAAATATTCTCAAGGCAGAGCCCAGGGAATCGCTATAACATTCTCAGGTAACGTATTTGAGAATGATATTCCTGGTTATGCTGATGGTAAAAATGTATGTTTACTGGTTTTAGATCAGCTTGAAGACCCCCAAAATTTTGGGCAGATTATTCGTACCGCAGAATGTGCCGGAATAGACGGAATCATAATCCCCAAACATCATTCAGCTTCCATTACTGAATCTGTTCTCCAGGTGAGCCAGGGTGCTTTTGTGAATATGGCCCTTTACGAAGTCACCAATTTGAGGCATGAGTTTGAACAATTGAAGAAAAATGACTTTTGGATTGTGGGACTGGAAAACAGCATTGATGCAAAACCTTGGCATATGATTCAATATACTGGGAAAACTGTAATTGTTGTTGGCAGCGAAGGGCGGGGTATTCGTGAGAAGGTTTTAGAGTCCTGTGATTTCAAGGCAACCATACCCATGCAGGGCAAGACCAATTCACTCAATGTAAGCGCAGCCGTAGCTGCTATCGCTTTTGAACGTTTAAGACAATTGCAGGAGGCATAAAGATGGCATCAACTCACGAATACGATTTTGATAGACGCAACGATGATATCCAGATTTATATCAATGGACAATATTTCCATCGTTCAGAAGCTAAGGTTTCTGTTATGGACAGCGGGTATCTTCTCGGTGACGGTGTGTGGGAAGGAATCAGGCTGCATAAGGGACATCTCATCCATTTAGATGGACATTTAAACCGGTTGTATTCAGGGGCTGAAGCCATTGCAATGGATATTGGCATTTCCCGGCAGGACATGATGTCTGCCATTATGGAAACGTTAGAAAAAAATGAAATGGAGTCGGATGTTCACATTCGTCTTATCGTATCCCGGGGAATCAAGAAAACGCCCTACCAACATCCCAAGGTAACCATTGGCAGGCCTACCGTTGTAATTATACCTGAATACAAAAAGGCCAGTGAAACAGTAAAAGAAAATGGAATTACTCTGGCTACTGTTAAAACCCTCCGGGACAACCGCACCCAGGATCCACGGATCAATTCCTTAAGCAAACATAACTGTATTGCCGCCTGTATTGAAGCAGATAAGCTCGGAGTCGATGAAGGTTTGATGCTGGATACCCATGGGTTTGTGTCAACCTGCAATTCGACCAATTTCTTTATTGTACGGGATGGCCAGGTCTGGACATCTACCGGTGAATACTGCCTCAATGGTGTTACCCGGGGAAGCATCATTTGGTTGTGCAAGGAATACGATGTCCCTGTATTTGAAAAGAATTTCATCCTCAATGATGTCCATACTGCCGGTGAGGTGTTTGTTACAGGAACGTTTGCCGGGGTGATTCCGGTCATCTCCGTAGATGGAATTACCATCGGGGATGGCACCCGGGGCCCTTTAACGGAGTCGCTCCAGGACTGGTATGCTTTGGATATTGAATCACTGGCGCAGAAATAATGAACGAAATTCGTATTGCCATGTGGTCTGGACCTCGCAACCTTTCCACGGCTATGATGCGCTCCTTTGAAAACCGACAGGATACGGCTGTGCTCGATGAACCCTTTTATGCCCATTACCTATCCAAGACCGGTTTAGATCATCCAGGGCGGGCCGCGGTGCTTGCTTCTCAAAGCACTGAATGGGATGAAGTGGCACAGATGTGTACTGGACAAATTCCAAGAGAAAAACCGGTGTGGTACCAGAAACACATGGCCCAGCACAATTTGGAAGGGTGCGATCTAGGCTGGATTAAAGATGTAAGAAATTGTTTATTGATCCGTGACCCAAAATATGTGATTGACAGTTATAGGAAACGGTTCCCGGTTGAAAACGAACGTCTTTTAGGCTATCTCCAGCAGATAGAAATTCTCAGTATATTAGAAAAACAAACAGGGAAAACACCGCCTATCCTTGATGCGAAAGATATTTTACAGCATCCTGAATCAATGTTAAAACAATTATGCAATCGATTCAGAATCGATTTTTCTGACAGGATGTTATCCTGGCCGGCAGGGAAACGGGATTCAGACGGGGTCTGGGCCCCCCATTGGTATAGCCGTGTTGAACAATCCACAGGGTTTATGCCCTATCAAGAAAAAGAAATTCAATTAAATGATGATTTAATACCCATTTACAAAAAATGCATGGTCCATTACAATACGCTTTATAAAAAAAGACTTCGACCATAAATCAATGGCCAGGATCCTTTTACTATTATTTTTGATCTTAAGTTTGACCGTTCCATTCCTTTATCGCTATATAAGGGCAGGCAGAATGTCGCTGCTTTTTCATAAGGAGGGATTTGGGGAAGACAGTAATTATACAAAGGCAGAGAATATCCGGGTATTACAAGTTTTGGTGGGATATGGTTTTTTTTTATTTCATGGATCGTATTTTTGGGGCTGGAACAATGCTGTCCTATTCTTTTTGATTGGTTTCATTATCAGTTTGTCTGGTGAGATTATTGGCTCCAAAACGGGTATAGTTTTCGGTGGCAAGTATACCTATGAACCGAAGTATACATCGGGGCCAATGATTGCCGGTGTCCCTGTATTGATCCCTGCAGCCTGGACAGGAATAATTTATATGAGCCTTAATTTTAGCACCCTGGTCACTGCTAAAGGTTTCCCTGCAAGTATGAGTATACCAGTCATAAAATTAATTGTATTAGCAAGTGTGTTCACCATGCTTTTAGATCTGATTCTTGATCCTATTGCTGTAGATGAAAAACGGTGGCAATGGAATGTACCAGGGAGTTACTATGGAGTTCCCGTTCTAAACTTTGTTAGCTGGTTTGGGAATAGCCTTATAATTTTGGTGGTATTTGCAAAATTTCATTTTCCAGTCATGGAATCTCCTGAGAGTTTCTTACTAATGAAATATTCCCCAGGTTTATTATTTATCCTTCTACCGGCCATTGCAGCCAGGCCTTGTTTTGAAAGAAACTTAACCATCCCCGGATTTCTCGGCATAACAGCAACACTGGTATTTTTTTTATTAATGTATTTAATAAAATAAGTAAGACTAGATAAATAAAAAACGCGTCCGGTTAAGAACGCGTTTTTTATTTTTTGAAGCTGACCTCTCAACGCCAGCAACGTGGATTTATTTTGCTGATTTATTGGAGGTCAGCAAACTATTTGAATTAGACAACTGATCACCTCCTTTTATTGATTGGTTAATGGATTATTTCCACTGATTAATTATAATCGAAAAGATCGGTAAAAGTCAAAAGCATTATAAAGAAAGAAATCAGTATGAATATTAATCTTTTTAAAGGGCAACTTTTAGCGGCATCATAGTTTCTTAGATATTCTCTTTAATTCTTTTTGTATTTCATTGATTTCAATCAAAGATAAATCATTTCCAACAAGGTCTGTTTTTTCATTCCACTGTAAAGACCATGTTTCGTATCTGGCTGTCAAACCCCTGATGATTTTTATTTCTGCGATTTTTTCTTCTATGGTTTCTTTCTCTTCCTTTTTCTTTAGAGATCCAGTGGAATTTTCCTTCCCGGTACTGTCTTGGATGTCGTCTTCACCCTTTTTATCTTTGTTATCAAAAGCCACATGGTCATCCACAATTCTTTCATACTCTCCAAGTTTTTGTAATAGTTCTATTTTAGCCGGTGAAGACTCCGTTGGGGTTTTTAATTTAATAAATGGTAGAAAACTGAGTTTTTCTAAGATAGATTTTTTAACGGGAGATAGTTTTGGGGACAGTTCAGGGGCTGGATCAGTGGATTTTAAAAAAGTACCGCAACCAGAGAAAATTAAAAACAGATATAAAATCAGTAATATCTTTTTCAATTTATCGCCATAAGAACGGGTACAATTTATTCATGATCTTTTTTTTAAAACTAATGTAGAAACAAATATTTATTAAATAATGGAAATTTTTTAGATAACGAATCAGAATATTTTAAATTCCTGATCTATATATAACATGGAGAAGATATTGTGAAAACTTCTATTTTAATTGGAGTCGTATTGATGAGTTCCTGCAGCCAGCCATTATCCACCCCTGATGCGGTAAAAAAACCTTATGAAATGACCATCCATGGTGATACGCGAGTTGATAATTATTACTGGATGCGCTTGAGCGATGAACAAAAATCTGCCCAGACCTATGATGAACATACTCAGGAAGTTGTTGATTATATCAACCTTGAAAATGAGTATACCCAGGGAAGTTTAGCCCATACGAAGAAATTTCAGGACCACCTGTTTAATGAAATCATAGGTCGAATAAAAAAAGACGATGAAACTGTACCTTACCTTAAAAACGGGTATTATTATTATTCACGGTACGAGGAAAAGAAGGAATATGCCATTTACTGCCGAAAGAAAGGCTCCCTTGATGCTGAAGAAGAAGTTATGTTGGATGGAAATGAACTGGCTGAAGGGTACGATTATTTTGCAGTTGGAGGGATGTCTGTAAGTCCTGACAATAACTGGCTGGCCTATGGAATTGATACCTTAAGCAGGCGATTTTATACAATATATTTTAAAAATCTTTCTACCGGAAACATATTGGAACAAGTCGTCCCAAATACTACTGGCAACATAGCATGGGCCAATGATAATAAAACCGTTTTTTATACATTAAAAAATAAAATAACACTTTTATCGGAAAAGATATATCGCCATAAAATCGGCAGTGATCCCGTGAAGGATGTTTTGGTGTATAAAGAAGATGATATTGAATATTACACAGGTGTTTACCGTTCAAAATCGGGGAAATATATTATTATCTGGAACGGCAGTACCTTGGTGAGTGATTATCATATTCTTTCTGCTGATAATCCGGATGGATATTTTGTGAATTTTACCCCCCGGGGAACCGAGCACGAGTATTCCATTACACATTATCAAGACAAGTTTTATATTGTGACCAATTGGGAAGCAAAAAATAACCGCCTCATGGAAACGTCTGAGGATGCAACAGATTTGTCCAATTGGAAAGAAGTGATTTCTCATAGGAATGATGTTCATCTATTAAATATTGAGATATTTGATAATCATTTGGTTATCAACGAACGTAAAGATGGGCTGCGAAGTTTACGTGTAATTAATCAATCTTCAGGGAAAGATCACTATATTGATTTTGGAGAAAAGGCTTTTACAGCCTGGATTTCTACCAACAGGGAATTTAATACGAATATTTTACGCTATGGATATAGCTCTATGGTAACGCCAAGCTCTACCTACGACTACAATATGGATACTGGTGAAAAGACACTCATGAAACAGAATGAGGTTGTAGGCGGCTATGATTCAGACAGGTATTATTCTGAACGATTGTATGCCAAGGCCCGGGATGGAAAGAAAATCCCAATTTCGCTGGTGTATCGTAAGGATCTGAAAACAGAAGTCCCCCAAAGTTTATTATTATATGCCTATGGTTCTTATGGCTCCACCAATGATCCTTATTTCAGTTCTACTCGTCTGAGCTTACTGGATCGGGGATTTATCTATGCCATTGCCCATATTAGAGGTAGCCAGATCTATGGCCGCCAATCCTATGACGATGGAAAACTGCTAAATAAGAAAAATACATTTTTTGATTTTATTGATGCTGGGAAATATTTAATTGATAATAATTTCACAGATTCAGAACAGTTGTTCTGCTCCGGCGGAAGTGCGGGCGGGCTGCTGATCGGAGCCGTGGTTAATATGGAACCCAGTTTATGGAAGGGTGCCATAGCTGGTGTCCCCTTTGTGGATGTAATTACCACCATGCTGGATCCTTCCATTCCTCTCACATCCAATGAATGGGATGAGTGGGGAGATCCCCGTGAAAAAGAATATTACGATTATATGTTATCCTATTCGCCCTACGACCAGGTAGTGGATCGTGAATATCCAAATTTGCTGGTAACTTCCGGATTCTTTGATTCCCAGGTTCAGTACTTCGAGCCTCTCAAATGGGTTGCCAAGCTCCGGGATCACTGGCAGGGCGAAAATAAACTTTTCCTGCATATGAATATGGATGCAGGTCACGGGGGTAAATCGGGCCGGTTCAGGCGGTACCGGGAGTCAGCCCTGGAGTATGCGTTTTTATTGGATCTTGCGGGAAAGAAAAAGTAACAATCGTATTTATTAGACGATAAGAATAATCATCTCACAGCAGATGAGAATTTTTAGTAACAAAAACGATTTCACTTATTACAACCTTTAATACTCCGGCTGTTGGGATGGCAAATAACATACCCAGGGGTCCGATCAAAGTTCCACCGATCAACAGTACGATCATTACAGCCATGGGGTGAAGCCCAACGCTTTCGCCCACAAGAACCGGTGTAATAAAATTATTGTCGATCTGCTGGACAATAATAAACATAAGAACTATATCTAGTATATAAAAAGGAGAAGGAACCGCTCCAAAAAGTTGATGTGTCAGGGCAGCATCGTTGCCAATATTGTTCATCAGGGCGATCAAAATTGCGGGGATCATACCAATAAATGGACCCACCATGGGGATCAGGTTTGCCAGGCCCGCAATAATTCCAATAAATACGATCAATGTTATGTTGGCTCCAAGCTGGTTAAGGATAAATAATCCAATAACTGATAATACAGCCACACTGCTGGCTGCCAGGATCTGTCCCCGGAGGTATTTTGATATCTGTTGCTCGATATTGTAGATCATCCGCAAGCCTACTTCCAGGTATTTATTTGGGATAAAGCGGACTAGGGACCGCTTAAAATCGTGGTATTCGATCAACAGGATGATGGTAAATATCAGGACCATGACCGCAATAAATAAAAAACCTCCTGCAGACCCAATTAAGGTCAGGATGCTCTGAAACACATTTACCAGGCTATTCTTAGCAATTACAATCATTTTGTCCCCTTCCGGGATCATATTGCCCAGGAAATCGGGTAATGAATCACGAATCTTACCAGACAGATTTTCCAGGCTTAAGGCAAAATCTTCTTTCTGGAGCTTCTGGGTGAATAATTTAATTTGGGATCCGAGGTTGGAAACAAAACTTCCAAAGAATACTACACCGATAGATATAACACTGGTGAGAATCAGAAAGACACCCAGCCCCCGGGATTTGGTATACCGTTCCAGTCTGTCAACTCCTTGGAGAAATATAGTTGTGAAAAGGAATGCGAAAATAAGCATTCCAATAATCGAAGCCAGGAACGGTAGGATATTCCAGGCCAGCCCGCCGATAATGATCAGTAGCAAGAGCCTGTAAATTTTCTGGACGGAATCCATGGTTAATTTATTTTTGCAAGTTCCTGGTTTGTCTGGCGCAGTCGTTCGCCTAATACTCGGGACAGGTTAAGGAGGATTTTATTGCCCAATTCTGGAGACCGTTTCATGAGTGTAAGCAGGTCCGTTCTGAAAAACCCAATGAGTGTGGATGGCTGTGTGGCAACGGCAGATGCAGACCGAGGCTCTTCATCCAATAGCGCTAATTCCCCAAAAAAATCTCCTGATTCCAAGGATGCAAATGTAGTGCCGGAATCCGGGTCATTAATTTTCACAGCACCATTCATGATCACATACATACCCTCTGCAGGGGCCAGCTTTTTAAATACATGCTCATCCAATTTATAGGTTCTTTCATGGGTTAAACGGGCAACGTCATTCAGCTCACTGTCTGTTAAATTCTCGAAAATAGGAATATTCCCCAGGGCCTGTAGTACAGGGTTACTGTTATCTTTTTTCCTGAAGAAATTTTTGTAGAGAGCTTTCATTTAATGACCCCAGTGTTTAAAAAAAATGTTGATATATTGGTTATCCATTAAGTAAACAAAGAGAATGAAGTAAATGAACTGCCAATGATAAGTTCAGTTAAATATTGAACAACTAATGATTTTTGATTTTCATCCAAACCTGTTTCTCTTTAATTCATTTTATTTATTTCTGGAGTTTATACCAAATAGATAATAACTGATAATGGTATTCATAGAATCAATTACTCTGAAATCTAACTATCTTCTATCTAACAGAAAACCCCGCTACCCAGCGGGGTTTTCTGTTTTCATTGGTTAAATAGGATTTTATTCAGGGGCAGGTGATGACATATCCGGAATAAATGTCATAATTTCTGTTTCTGATCGTTTCTCGCCATTGGTCCAGGTTGTATAATCTGCCTGCCAGACTTCTTCACCAAAAGCGGCTACATATCTGTCTTTCAGGGAAGGGCTAATAGGAGCCATATCTGCATACCCGTCCATTTGAATGACAATCGCAATGACATCATTGGGTCCGCCTGCTTCTTTTTGATAGACGTTATAGCTCACGTCGATTTTTGCTTTTTCATTTGCCTGTTTCAGCTTGCCCATTATACCCAGCATTGCCTGATAAGCATTTGCTTCGCAGTAAAAAAGTGTTACAGCGATTTTGGTCGATGATTTACTATTATAACTGATCTCAGGTAATAAACTCCAGATCGTTGAACCTGCGTACTCATTATCCTGATCAATATATGCATTGGTAATCCGGTCCCAATCATTATCATGCTCCTTTGTTGTAACACGTTCATCAAAGTCTTTCCAATAATGGTTAAAAGTACCAATAAAGTATTGACCGGTGCGTGGGCCTGTTTCCACTCTCCAGCCAAATTGATTCCATTGTCCGGCTCCGTGCCATTTTTTTACATGAGACGCAACATTTTTTTGGAATATTTTATCCTTGCCTTTGAGAACTTTATCGTACCCTCCTCTCATGATTGTAGGATTTTCCTGCGACCAGACAATGCCAAAGAATAGATACATTACGATCTTGGTTACGTGTTTCATTTGTTATCTCCTTTTAATCCCCAAATCTAGCCAACATCCCACAAATTAAAAAACCTATGGAATGTAATCCTCGCCGTTTTAAAAAAAAAATACAGCCCGTTGCTCAGACGATGTTTATGCTTAATTATTATTTAGTATTGCATCTATTAGAATCAAAGCATCTAAGACATTTACTAACCCATTGGAATCACAGTCCGCCAAGAAATATTGCATATCGTAGGGTGTTAGATCACCAAGTATAAAATCATAGATTAAAAGTAAATCAGCGATACCAATACTACCATCTGTGTTTATATCACCTATGAGGTAGGGGAATGAAAAACTATATAAAAATGCATATGAATCATTCATAATCTGGTCAAAATATTCATTTGGGCCTTCAAACCAGTACCCATTTAAGGTACCCCAATATTCATGCAGTTGACCTTCTTCTGCATACAGTTCGTTTTCAATGTTCAATTCATTTAACCGATCATGAATAAGATTTGAACCATACACAGATGGTAAAGCAATGTCAATTGTAAATGGATAGCCTGAATCAAATGGAACCACAGGATCTAATGTACCGTGAAACATAATTGTAGGTGTATTGTTCTCCTGATCTATCCAGTCTAAATCACCCATCGCCCCCCAGCAACTTATGACAGCTTTGGGCCTACTATCATGGGCATAATCATTCCCTGCACAGTTAATACATCCAAGATCTGGATCTCCTCCTCCTCCAAAAGTTGACTCGGGTCTTTCATCATCTTCTGTAAAAGCCAAATGAAGCCCAATAAACGAACCTGCGCTTGTGCCCCAAACAAATATATTTTC
>ERZ651768.3053-NODE-3053-length-11359-cov-18.018259_pt1 | contig 11359 bp, 9 predicted proteins | sample MGYA00514754_ERZ651768 | MGnify/ENA metagenome assembly ERZ651768 | reverse complement strand
ATACCAGACAACTTTTCATATTGCCTAAAATAGTTCTGAAAAGTGCAGGAGGCCAGAGTTTGACTTTCCATCTGAATGGGGACACTTTCTTTCTGTTCTATTGCTTGATGAAGACCATCACCAAGTCGCCTCCCAGGCATAGCTCTACCAGTATTTTCATCAATTAGAACTATCTGATTTTCTTGGACCAAATAGTCCACATCTTTTTGGAATAGGAAATGAGCTCTTAGTGAAGACTGAATGTAGTGGAGAAGTCTTAAGTTTGTAGAAGAATAAAGACTCTTTTGATCGTTCAGCATGCCAGCTGATTGAAGTAACTTCTCCACATGATCGTGTCCTAGTTCAGTTAACTCTACTTGTCTGGACTTTTCATCAATTAAAAAATGTCCTTCTTCAGTTATTTCTTTATTACCTTCTTTGTCTTCAGAAAGCACCTGTTCTTTTAGTTCAGGGATGAATCTCGCAATCTGGTTATAAATTTTAGAGGTGTCTTCTGCCGCTCCTGAAATTACAAGTGGGGTTCTTGCTTCATCTATTAAGATAGAGTCAACTTCATCCACAATGGCAAAATAAAAGTCAGTCATAACTCTCTCTTCTTTAGTTATAACCATATTGTTTCTTAAAAAATCAAAACCCAGCTCATTGTTAGTTGCATAAATTACGTCGGCTTCATAAGCAGATTTTCTTTCTTCCATGCCCTGACCTGAAACCACAAAACTAACCTTCATCCCCAGGCCTTCGTAAATGGGTTTCATCCATTCGGCATCTCTTTTAGCTAAATAATCATTTACTGTTACTAAGACTACTTTTCTCTCAGTGAAAGAGTTGAGGTAAGCAGGAAGGGTGGCCACTAGAGTTTTTCCCTCTCCGGTCGCCATCTCCGCAATTTGGCAGTTATGTAAAGCTATGCCGCCCAGTAATTGGCAATCAAAATGTCTAAGGTTAAGTTTCCTTTTTGCTACTTCTCGAGTTGCAGCAAAAGCCTCAGAAAGTAAATTATCAAGACCCTCACCCTTTTTATATTTCTGAATGAATTCTTCTCTCAATTCTTTGAGTTCTGAATCACTAAGTTTAGAAAATTTATCTTCTAACCTGTTAATAGATTTAATGAAAGGCTCAATCTTCTTAAGCTGTTTTGCATTCGTAGAACCAAAAATTTTCGCAAAAATATTCATTGCTTTAACCTATCAAGCGAATTCTATCAATTTGTAAGGATTATTTTCTGAATAAGAGTCAGAAACTATCCAAGACTAGGGTCGATTATGGGGTCTAAATAGGTTATTGGTGAGCTTTGTGGGTCATCGTAAGAAAGGATTTCCCATGTTTCAGGCCGAGAGATAAGTTCTCTTAAAAGGGCATTATTAACTGTATGGCCAGATTTATAGCCTTCAAAAGATCCTACCAAGTTATGACCCAATAAATAGAGGTCTCCAATTGAATCTAGAATTTTATGTTTAACCATCTCATCTTCGAATCTTATACCTTCTTCATTGAGGATTGCATCATCTCCAATTGCTATGGCATTTTTCATGCTAGCTCCTAAGGCTAAATTCTCTTCATTAAGCATTTCAAGATCCTTCATTAAACCAAAAGTTCTTGCCCTTGAAACTTCTTTAACAAAAGAGGTGCTATTAAAATTAACAGAAGCAACGTTAGTATATTTTTTATGGACTGGATGGTTATATATCATGGTGAAAGTTACTTTGAAGCCTTCAAAAGGAGAAACTTCAGCCCAGGCGTCATTAAATTCAACTCTAACCTTCTCTTTGATACGAATAAATTTTTTGGGTTTTTGTTGCTCATCTATTCCTGCAGATTGAATTAAAAAAACAAAAGGTCCAGCGCTTCCATCCATAATTGGAATCTCAGAAGCATTTACTTCAACATAGGCATTATCAATACCTAATCCGGCCATAGCTGAAAGTAAGTGCTCTACAGTAGATATTTGCACATCTTTATTACAGAGTGTGGTTGAGAGAGTAGTATCTCCAACGTTTTCAGCTCTGGCTTTTATTTCAACAGGCGGATCCAAATCAGTTCTTCTGAAAATAATCCCTGTATCTGGAGGAGCTGGTTTGAGTTCCAAAGAGATAGGATCGCCACTGTGAAGACCAACTCCGAACGCTTTTATAGAATTTGTTAGGGTTCTTTGTGAAAGCATCGAGGTATTCTAAATAAAAATTTAAATTTTCCTAACAAATTCAAATAATAAAATGCCACAAGCAACAGAAGCATTTAAGCTTTCTACATTTCCTGGCAAATCAATTCTAATCAAATTATCACAATTCTCGGACGTCAATTTCTTGAGCCCTTTATCTTCCGAGCCTATGACCAAGGCATTCTTTTTCCCAAAAGCTATATCTTTATAGTCCTCCGTTCCAGTCTTCTCAGCTCCTACAATATTCACCCCAGACAATTTCATTTTTTTTATAGTTCTTACTAAATTTGTGACAACTACAAAAGGAACAAGTTCAGACCCACCCGAAGAAACTTTTCTTACTGTTGGAGAGAGATGACAGGATCTATTTTTGGGAACAATTACTGCATCCACATTTGCAGCAGCAGCACTTCTTAGGCATGCTCCAACATTCTGAGGGTCAGTCATGTGATCGAGAATTAATAAAAGGAGAGATTCCTTATTAAGCAACTTATCAAGTAAGGACTCATTTTCTTCTATTCTTTTATTGCATAATAGCGCCAATCCTTGATGGTTCTGATCTTTACAATAAGTTGAAAAGAAATCTTTGGTTTTTACGGTAGTCTCAACTCCACAAGATTGCGCCTTTGAAGATATATTTTTTACTCTAGAGTTTGATTTTGAATCTAAAATAAATAGTACTTTTGCGCTTTTTGGTCTTGAATTTAAGACGGCTTCTACAATATTAATACCGCAAATAATTTCTTTATCTTCTTCAATTTTCATCTAGCAATATCCAAATCTATCCTCTGTAAGGAGACATCAACATCTTTGATTCTCGCCGAGACTATATCTCCTAGAAAGTATCCTTTTCCTGAAGATCTCCCTACTAAACTTTTTGTAATTTGGTCAAACACAAAGTAATCATTATTCGGAAGATTTTTTATATGACACAGTCCTTCAATGCCTAAATCTTGTAGAAGAATAAATATACCAAAATTAGTAATGCCCACGATTCTTCCCTTAAAAGTTTTTTGTCTGTGTTTAAGTGCTAATTCGCATTTAAGAGTATTCATAGCATCTCTAGTTGCCATCTCAGCTTCGCGATCTTTAATGGATGACTGTTCTGCTATCTCTTTTACTTCTTCTTGATTAAAAGGATAGTCTTTCTCAATTATTTTAGTTTTTTGAATTTCACTAATTTTTAGTTCTTTTTTAAGGCTTTGCTTTAAAAGTTGTTTAATAGCCCTATGCACCATTAAGTCTGGATACCTGCGTATGGGCGAGGTGAAGTGTGTGTAAGATTCATAGGCCAAAGCAAAGTGCCCAGATGATTCATCACTGTAAGATGCCAGATTGAAAGATTGAAGAATTTGCATATGAATGGCCTCTGCATCTTTTCTATTAGAAGTCAGTTCAATTAATTTATAAAAATCTTCCACTTTGCCTTCAGGTCGAATTTTTATATTGATCCTTCTTGATCTAGCGAATAGCTCAAGTTGGTTGATACGAATAGCATCAGGTTTGGGATGAATCCGGTAAATAGAAGGGATTTGAGACTTAAAGAGAAGCTGTGCAGCACAAATGTTTGCCAACAACATACATTCTTCAATCACTTGATGGGCAACGTTTCTTTGGCTTCTAATAAACCGTTGAATTTCACCATTTTTTATTTTTGGGAAATAATCAGGTACTTCAAGTTCTAAAGCATGTCTTGAGATTTTCTGTTTCTTTAACAAATTGTAAATTTTTTTAAGTGGGATCAAGCAAGTTGAAAGATGGCTGGGGTAATCATCTTTTTCAAAATAATTGCCGGTCTCTTCATAAGTGAGCCTGGCTTTCGATTCGATTATTGCCTCGAAGAAGTAAGCCTCTTTTAATTTTCCCTTATTATCTAGTTCGGCTCTACAAACTAAACATGCTTTTTTTTCCTTGGGCCTTAAAGAACATAATTTATTACTAATTTCACCCGGTAACATCGGCAGCACCTTATTAGTGAAGTAAATAGAAGTACCCCTATTTCTTGCCTCAAGGTCTGTAAAGCTATCAACCTTAATATAATGACTTACATCTGCAATGGCTACATATAGATTAAAGCCTCCTGTATTGGTTGTTTCAGCGTATACGGCATCATCAAAGTCTTGAGCATTTTTTCCATCAATAGTTACAAATGGAAGTGTAGACAAATCTATCCTGGTGTTAGATTTTGGGAGATCAGACCTTTGAATATTTTTTAACTCATTAACTATATTTCTGTTCCACTTGTGTCTAAGATTAAAACGAGAGATAGCAATTTCATTTGCTGCAGTTTCTGGATGTGAAGAATCCAGCATCTCTTCAATGTATCCTTTAGCTGAAGAATTAGGCGTAGGTTGTTGGGTGACTTTAACCTTTGCCAGGTTAGAAGTTTTTAAGGAAGTAGGAATGTTTCCGCTGATATTTACATAATTGTATCTACCTGAATCCAGAGGCAAAGCTTTATATCCTTTACCAAATTTTTCTAGCTTACCAATGAACACAGAAGTGTTAGATTCTAAGACCTTCTCTATTTGTACCCAACGCTTTGGAGATAGTGAGCATTGGACCTTATCACCCACAAATGCTTTGCGTAATTCTCTTACTGATATCTTGTAAGACTCTTCAGTAGAAATATTTTTTACTCGGTATTTGTTACTTTTTGTCTTTTGAAGAATTCCAACAATGTGGGAACTAGGTTTCTTAATTCTCCTAAGCCTTTTCTTTCTTTTTGATACTTTATGGCGCATGTTTTAGTAGTCGGATACGATTTTGAGTTTTTATTTTGTTCAACTTAATGATATGTTTCTCTTAATAAAATTATAAGGAGAGTAGCTCTTGTTAGGTGTAATAGTATATTTATTCTTCATCACTGTTCTGTTTCTTTTATGGCAGTTCTCTAAAGGTGAAAAAATAGGGACTAGATTAGGGCTTTTGGCTGGAATTTGGGGAGTGGTCATAGTCTTTTACATTGTAATGGTTATGGTTTTTTAAGGATAAGAATATGACGGTCAACTATTACGATTGGTCTGCTTACCATGCTAATGTTCGTCCAAATAAAATTGCTATAAGAGATCTAAGTGTTAATAAAGAGTTAACCTATTCTGAATTGGATATTAGGTCTAATAAATTAGCTGAGTGGTTACAAAAAAATGGAGTAGGTAAAGGAGATAGAGTAGCTATTTTATCACATAACTGCGCTGAATTTTTTGAACTGGAGTTTGCTTGCGCAAAAATAGGTGCCATAGAACTACCGCTCAATTGGAGATTAACCAAGCCTGAACTTGAATACATCCTAAATGACAGTTCTCCTTGCGTATTAGTTTATGAAGCAGCTTTTTTGGATATAGCCTTAGAACTTCAAAAGGATTGCCAGATAAAAGACTCTTTACAGATTGATAATCAAGATATTTCAAGTCAATACGAAAGTGCTCTTAACGAATCAGACGGCAACTATGAAAGTATTCCAACCAACCATGATGATTTAATCATGATTATGTATACCTCGGGAACCACAGGGCATCCTAAAGGGGCAATGATTAACCACAGAATGCAACTTTATAATTGCATTAATTTGGCAGCTCCTGCTCTTGTTAGTCCGGAAACTGTCCAGTTGGTAGTTTTGCCCTTATTTCATACTGGCGGCATGAACTGTTATGCCAATCCGGTGCTTCATGCTGGTGGCGAACTAATCCTCATAAAGGAGTTCGATCCTGGATTGGCCTTATCCATTCTTGGAAATTCAGAATACAAAGTTTCCCACTTCTTTGCAGTGCCTGCACCATACCAATTTATGATGAATCATCCTGAATTTGAAAGTACTGATCTCTCTTATCTTAAAATTGCAGGTATTGGAGGCGCTCCTTGTGCTGAAGCAATTTTAAAGACTTGGTCAGGAAGAGGCGTGTCTATGATTCAGGGTTGGGGAATGACAGAAACAAGTCCTGGGGGTGTAGGACTAGATGCTGCTGATGCTGAAAGAAAATTAGGCTCCGCCGGTAAACCACTTATGCATACTGAAATTAAAGTAGTAGATGATGAAGGGAATGAACTTCCTTGGGGCGAAGTGGGAGAACTCTATATCAGGGGTCCAAATGTAACTCCCGGTTATTGGAATAACCCAGAAGCAACCGAAGATTCGTTTGAAGATGGCTGGTTAAAAACTGGTGATGCCGCAAGATTTGATGACGAAGGCTTCGTCTACATAGTGGATCGCTGGAAGGATATGTATATTTCTGGAGGAGAAAATGTTTACCCTGCTGAAGTCGAAAATGTTATTTATCAGTTGTCTCAGATAGCAGAGGCAGCAGTTATTGGAGTACCAGATGAAAGATGGGGCGAGACCGGTAAAGTTTTTATCTCTCTTAAAGAAGGTCAAAAGATAGAAGAAAAAGATATCATTGAGCACTGTTTAAAAAACCTGGCTAAATTTAAAGTTCCTCAAAGTATAGTGTTCGTAGATTTACTGCCTCGAAATGCAACTGGTAAGGTTTTGAAGAGGGAATTGAGAGAAGAAGTCGTAGGTTCAGCCGCCCCGGCTATTACTTAAGATTACTAGGAGGAGAGTTATGGAATTAGGTATTTGTGTCGCTTCACATGTTGGAGATATTGACTATGTTGTTCGTGCAGAAGAATTGGGATACACACACGCTTGGCTAGCAGACTCACAAATGTTGTGGTCAGATTGTTATGCCACATTAGCTTTGGCAGCAACACAAACTAATAAAATTAAACTTGGAACAGGAGTAGCAATAACTGGTACACGTCCAGCTCCGGTTAATGCAGCAGGCATTGCAACCATAAATGCTTTAGCTCCAGGAAGAACTTTTTTTGGGGTTGGAGCTGGTAACACAGCGATGAGAGTAATGGGATTGCCACCTCATCGCATAAAACAATTTGAACAGTACTTAAAAACCTTAGTCCCTTTATTGAGAGGAGAAGAGGGTGATCTTCAGGCAGGAGATAAATCAATTCCAATCAAACACATCATGCCAGATAAAGGATTTGTAAACTTCAAAGACCCCATTCCACTCTATATCTCAGGGTTTGGTCCTAAATCATTAGCTTTAGCTGGTAAATATGGGGATGGAGCTATTTTGGGAGTCAACACTCCAGAGACGGTAAGCGGAATGTGGCATTTGATTCAAGAAGGTGCCAGAGAAATAAACCGTTCCCTAGAACCTAAAAAAAATTATTACACAACTGCCTTAACCTCAATGGTGGTTTTAGAAGAAGGCGAAGCCGTTGATTCTGATCGGGTTAAATCTGAATGTGGTGCCATGGCTATGGCAGCTGTGCATTACAGTTACGATCAATATAGAAATTTTGGTCATCAGCCCAATAATGCTTTAACGGAGATATGGGAAGACTACACTGCTCTTTTAGAATCTTTTCCAGAAGAAAGACGTCATCAAAGAATACACGAAGGCCACAATTGTTGGGTTCTTCCAGAAGAAGAGAAATTTCTTACACCTAAAGTATTGGCAGCATCTAATATGATTGGAACGCAAGATGAACTACTGGAGAGGTTGCACCAATTATCAGATTCAGGTCTAGACCAAGTGATGATTTTACCTAATTTTGATACTAGGTACGATGTAATCGAGAGAGTTGGAAAAGATATAATTCCAAATATCTAGTTTTATCTACCCGTTTTCTTAGGTTTTTTAAAAGGGACTTTTTCCCCATTTTCATATGCGTATTCAGCATGTAATTTTTGAATCCTCTTTGTCATTGAACCAGCTACACCTTCTCCAATTTTTCTTCCGTCCGCTTCTAAAATAGGTGTGATTTCTCCCATGGTACCTGAGGTGAATACTTCATCAGCCGAATAGAGATCTGTATTAGAAAGATTCTTTTCTTGAGTAGCTACCCCTTCTTTGTCAGCTATTTCTAGAATCATCTGTCTGGTAAGTCCTGGTAAGCAGCTATCAGTAGTAGGGGTCAATATTTTATTATCACGAACTAAGAAAATATTGGTGTCATTGGTTTCAGAAATAAACCCATTAGTATCTAACATGACCGCACTATCAACATTAGCTGTATTGGCTTCTATTACTGCAAGGATATTATTTAAAAGGTTATTGTGATGAATTTTTGAATCTAAGTGTTGAGGGGAATTTCTTCTTATTGATGACGTTATTACTCTTATGCCATTATTTGAATAAACCGGAGGTTTCCACTCAGCCAGAACTATGAGCGTACAACCTTGTTGATTGAGTTTAGGGTTCATCCCTGAAGTAACTTTTTCACCTCGAGTGAGGGTTAATCTAATATGAGTTTCATCCCACATGCCGTTAGCTTCGAGAGTGAGGAATATGGCTTTGCGGATATCGTCCGACGAAGGTATGGATTTAAATGCGAGTGCTTTAGCCGAATTCTGGAGTCTGATAAGATGATCATTTAATGCAGCTATACGTCCTTTGTATACTCTTAATCCCTCCCAAACAGCATCACCACCTTGTACTGCGCTATCAAAGACAGAAACCTTGGCTTCCTCTCTGGGTAGTAACACCCCATTAATATAAATGAGAATATTGGTATTACGTGGGTCCGGTAACTTCATAATTTTTCACCGCTGATTCGAATTGATTTGGTAAGTAGTTTCTCATAATAAGGCGTGCATTCCGTAAGAAGTTTTTCAAGTTCTACAGGAAAGTTAGCTTTTGGGCGATAAGGCAGGAATCCAGTACTTTTATGCAATGAGTGATACCAATACTTTGCCCAGATACCATCTTCCTCTCTAGGTTTAGCCGGCCAACTTAACATTGAATCGAAAAATTTAAGTTTTAAATGGCGACAAAGTTGTTTGAGTATGTCTTTGGGGTCCTTTAGTAGTTCATCCGCATCTATAACAATGGGATTATTGCCCATTTTTTCCAGATTTTTATAGAGATGCCACTGTAGATCAAGTCCGGTATCGGCAAGGATTGGACGGGTTATATTTTCTGCTAGAGACGGCAACATATCTCTCGGATTTCGAATGAGGAGTATATTTTTAAATTTTGGAAGTAAATCACGATCTACATCAACCAAATGTTTGGTCATTTGTTTTAAGAATAGAACTTCTTTTCCATTTTCATCATTCAAGTTGAGAAGATTTTTCATAACGAAATTACCGTCGCAATTAACTTCAGCCATTATCTCTTCACGTCCCGGGTGCCTAACCCCAGTTTTACGGAGGTAATGACCATATAGAGGCTCATCAACCACCCTGGTATCGTCTCGTTGTGCAAAACTGTACATAAGTGCGGTTGAAATATTACGAGGACCCGACCAGAGACATATTTTTTTCATAAAATAGTTTTCGAATTTAGGTTTTTCGACAAAAAATAGATTATATACAAATTTTTGTAGCCTTAACTGCAGAGTTGTCTCATATCTTCAAGACTTGGAGTATATTACTTTCTTGGACTAATCAATTAAGGAGCTTGGCATGCGATTATCTGAACCTAGAATCATTCCACAGGAAGAAAAGGACTGGAACGAGGATGTAAAGGAACTCATGAAACCCTTTGTCAGTCAAGGCAGAGTATTTAATATTTTTAAAACGCTCGCACATCACCCCGATTTAGCTAGACGTTGGATGGTTTTTGCTAATCACATCTTGGGTAAGTCCACTTTACCTGATAGGGACCGGGAACTGCTGATTTTGAGAATTGGTTTTCTTTGTCAGGCAGGTTATGAATGGGGTCAGCATGTTCTCATTGCGAGAAGGTGTGATATGAGCGATGAAGAAATCAGATCGGCCCAGACGGGGCCTCAGACAGAAGGTTTATCAGCAAAGGACAAAGTTTTGTTGCAAGCTGCGGATGAACTACATAAAGACGCGCATGTCAGTAATAAAACTTGGAAGGGACTCACTAATTATTTTGACACCCAACAATTGATGGATATAGTTTTTACGGTGGGCCAATACAATCTTGTGTCGATGGCGTTAAATAGTTTTGGAGTTCAATTAGATGAGGGATTGCCAGGATGGGACATTTAGATAAAAATCCACACTACCCTAAAAACATTCAGTTACTATTAATAGTTAAGTTATGAGTTTAAGTAATTTTTCTTTAAAAGGTAAAAAAGCTCTTGTAGTTGGGGCCAGAAGGAATATGGGCAAGGCATTTGCATTGGGTTTAGCAGAAGCAGGAGCTGACGTAGCAATTACTGATATAAACATAGAGTCAGGTCAATTACATAAAGTTAGTAATGAAATAGAAGCTATGGATCGTAAATCCATAGCATTAAAGGCAGATATTTCTTGTGGAGATGAAGTAAAAAAATTAGTAAAGACTGTCGTTGAAGAGTTTGGAACTATAGACATTTTAATGAACGTAGCAGTTATGTATCACCCTAAATCAGTTGTTGATTTAGATGAAGATTCTTGGGAAAAGTTAACCAATGTAAATCTCAAGGGCTACTGGTTAATGATTCAAGAAGTATCCCCAATAATGATCCAACAAAATAGCGGAAGCATAATTAATTTAACTTCTAGGGGCGGTTTAAAAGCTCATGCTGATAAAGCAATGGGTAACTATGCAATCATAAAATCTGGAATTGCAATGATGACTCGTCAATATTGTCGATATCTTGGCCCTCATAATATAAGAGTTAATGCCATCGCACCTTCCTTAGTTGAATGGGAAGAATTCCCTGGTGAGGAAAACAGAAAGAAAAAAAATAAAACTGTAAAGAGAGAAAAGAAGGAAGTAACTGAGGCTGAAAAATTTGAATCTTGGTTAACAGGACCAGAAAACATTCCTCTTGGTCGAGTGGCAACTTTTGATGAAATGGCAAATGCAGCTGTATTCTTAGCATCTGATGCTTCAAGTTATATAACAGGCACTATACTCAATGTTGATGGAGGCTACATGGCATGAGTAAAGATTGGATACTCAACCATTTAGGAATGATGGTAACCAATAGAAATGCTGTTCTAAACCATTTTCAGTCTATTGGAATGGGGGTGAGTGTAGGACCCCAGCCTTTGTTACCCTATGAACAAGGTGAGGGTGAGCTTATGTACTTTCAAACTTTAGATGGAGATCCCGTAACCCATAAATACACTACTGGCGGAGCTCATAATTTTAGAGATGGAAATTCACAAATAGGCGATTGCCAGTTAGAGATTTATCCTATGAAGCCCGGACCTGGCATGTTCATTAGCGAATACTTAGAGAAAAAGGGACCAGGAATAAATCATATAGCTTTTAA
>ERZ651768.3052-NODE-3052-length-11360-cov-3.481344_pt1 | contig 11360 bp, 8 predicted proteins | sample MGYA00514754_ERZ651768 | MGnify/ENA metagenome assembly ERZ651768 | reverse complement strand
CGCCTGTGCCCGAACTACAGCCTTCTGCAACTTTTCGTTTGGGTAGACGACAAAGCCGTCGAGACTACATTTCCGATACCGCGGCGGAATTCGTGCGTCGTCAAGCAACTTACCAGAAAGTGCTTCTCGCCAGCAGTCGCATCGAACGACCTGCTGAACGCCCTCCACCTCGACGGGTTTCCATCCGGTATCACCACAGTGCAGACAAGCCATAAATTTCTAATCACTATTCGCCGGCAGGTATTAAGGCGCGCCACATTGTAGCGCGAACGGCGTGGGAGGCAATACGGAGATACCTTGGAACCGAGGAACCAGTTCAGGAACGCGATCGGCTTGAGTGCTGTTCTCCACGGGCAGGTGGGTCAGCAGGCTTCACTGAGGATGCACGGACAAGGTCAGTCGGCGAAGCCTTGACCAATGCTGTGCCAAGACGCTGTTCCCAGTCTCCGAGACCTCGCTCAAGTTCCTGTTTCACATACGCGACGAATTCGTTCACCTCTTCCTGCATTTTTTCAATTTTTTCTCGCATGTTCAGAATAATTTCAACACCCGCCATGTTGACACCCAGATCACGGGTCAATGCGAGTATTGTTTCCAACTGCTTGAGGTCCTCTTCACCATACAGCCGTGTATTCCCATCGGTACGTGACGGCTTTAGGAGCCCCTCACGCTCATACAGGCGAAGGGTCTGTGGATGAATGCTATACTTCTGCGCGACAGCGCTAATCATGTAGTGTGCTTCACTTGCTTGCGTCTTTGACATGTCTACTCACTCGCACCGGATACGTCATGCACCGCGGCTATAAAATCCTCTCGCACATTGCCTTCGTTGAGTTCTGCGAACTCGCGTAGCAATGCCTTCGATCGCTCGTCGACAACTCGCGGCAACACCAGCTTGACCTCTACCACGAGGTCGCCATTGTGACCACCGTCCCGAAAATCAGGCACACCTCGACCACGAAGACGGAAGCGCTGCCCCGACTGAGTACTCGGCGGGATCAAAATGTATCCACGGCCATCAAAAGTGGGCACCTCAATCTTCGCCCCCAGTGCAGCCTCGTGAACCGCCACTGGTAACACGAGGTGTAGATCCTTTCCTTCACGGGTAAACAGCGGATGCGGCTCGACTTCAACCGTGAGATATAGGTCTCCGGGTCTTCCACCGCAATGACCCACGTGTCCACACTTCGGCACCCTAACCCGTCCGCCGTCGTCGACACCGGGTGGAATACGTACACGGACAGATTCCGAACCCGGGACCGCGCCGCTACCCTCGCACCGCAGACAAGCACGATGCTCTTGACGCCCGGAGCCGCCACAATGCACACAAGCCCGCGAAAAAACCATGTGCCCACGAACCCACCGCACCCTACCCGTACCACGACACACAGCGCAGCGACCCGCAGCCATTCGTAGCACGCCAGAACCCTCACAAGTATCGCACCGACCAAGTCGGGCCACTGTCACCGAGCGTTCAGTCCCGCGTATCGACTCGTTGAAGCTGATTCGAATGGATAGATGCAGATCAGTCCCATCGGCCGCTGCACCATCTGCACGGTCGTCTGCCCGCAAAACATCGGCAAAAAGATCGCCAAACGTTGAAGCCGCCTCACCTTCTGCAGCGCCGGAGAAATCAAACCCTTGAAACTCAAACGACGATTCAGGCAGGGCGTCGGTCAAACCGCCACGGCTGTCATACTGCCGCCGTTGCTCAGGATCGCTGAGAACCTGATAAGCCTCGCTGACGCGGGTAAAGACACTCGCTGAATTGCGATCGCCTGGGTTGATGCCAGGATGGTACTTACGGGCGAGTCGGCGATAAGCACGCCTAACGTCGCTCAGTGTTGCGCTCCGCTCGAGACCGAGGATGATGTAGAGGTCCATCAGTCAAGGGTCCCCCATGGGCCTTAAACCTTATTTCTTCTCGTCCTCAACGACTTCGGCATCAATCACGTCTTCCTCAGAAGACGCACTCGCATCCGGTGATGTGTCCGCCGTTGTATCGGCATCAGGCGCCGATGTCTCAGACTCCTGACCTGACTTATACAGCGTCTCAGCCGCTTTATGCTGCGCCGTGTTCAATTTTTCCATTGCCTGCACAATCGCGTCAGTCTCACCAACTTCGAGGGCTTGTTTCACATCGGCGATCGCGGCTTCGATGGCGGACCGTTCGGCTTCCGAAAGCTTGTCACCGCTGTCCTGCAGCATCCGCTCACCTGCGTAGACGGCCTGATCGGCGTTATTACGGGTCTCGATTAGCTCATGCTGCTTCTTGTCGTCCTCAGCATGTAACTCAGCTTCCTTCATCATCTGATCGACTTCTTCCTGTTTGAGGCCACCAGACGACGTAATCGTAATCTTTTGTTCCTTCCCGGTGCCTCGATCTTTCGCCGAAACGTTGACTATACCGTTCGCATCGATGTCGAAAGCAACTTCAATCTGGGGTATGCCACGCGGCGCCGGTGGCAGACCTACGAGATGAAACTTACCTAGAGTTCTATTGTCGCGGGCCAAGGGCCGTTCTCCCTGCAGCACGTGCACCTCAACACTGGTTTGATTGTCAGCAGCCGTGGAGAACACCTCGCTCTTATGGGTGGGAATAGTGGTGTTCCGTGATATCAACGATGTCAAAACCCCGCCTAGCGTTTCTATGCCCAGAGAGAGCGGCGTCACATCAAGCAGGAGGAGATCCTTGACTTCACCCGCTAACACACCTGCCTGGATAGCTGCGCCGACAGCCACTACTTCGTCCGGATTGACACCTCGATGCGGCTCCTTGCCGAACAGCTCCTTAACTATCTCCTGAACCCTCGGCACGCGGGTCGACCCTCCAACTAGTACCACTTCGTCAATTTTCGACGCCTCCAAGCCGGCATCAGCAAGTGCCTGTTTGACAGGACCAACAGCCTTTTGAAGCAACTCCTCAACCAACTGTTCGAATTTCGCACGCGTCAGCTTCATCGCTAAATGCTTCGGCCCAGACTGATCGGCCGTGATGAATGGCAAATTGATGTCGGTCTCCTTGACGGTCGAGAGTTCCGTCTTGGCCTTCTCCGCGGCCTCCTTGAGACGTTGGAGTGCCATACGATCCTTACTTAGGTCAATCCCTGCTTCTTTCCTAAACTCAGCAACGATCCAGTCGATAACGCGTTGATCTAGATTGTCCCCACCTAGGTGAGTGTCACCGTTCGTAGCTTTGACCTCTACAACCCCCTCGCCTACTTCCAGAATCGAAATGTCGAAGGTACCGCCGCCAAAATCGAACACCGCAATCGTCTCGTCGGCCTTCTTGTCCAACCCGTATGCCAGAGCGGCCGCCGTCGGTTCATTGACAATCCGCATCACCTCAAGACCAGCGATCTGGCCAGCATCTTTAGTGGCTTGCCGCTGCGCGTCATTGAAGTAGGCAGGCACCGTGATGACAGCCTGTGTAACCTGTTGTCCAAGATACGCCTCAGCCGCTTGTCGAAGTTTTTGGAGGATCATCGCTGAAATTTCTGGCGGGGTATACGGTTCGTCTCGACCGCTGATTTTGATACGCACATCACCGTTCGACCCCGCAACAACCGAGTAAGGGACCATCGTCATCTCCTCGGTCACCTCGTCGGCTTTACGGCCCATGAATCTTTTGATCGAAAAAACCGTGTTTTCCGGATTCGTCACGGCCTGGCGTTTCGCGACCTGTCCACTCAACCGCTCCTCAGCCGACGTGAAACCAACGACCGACGGCGTCAGACGGCTACCTTCGGGATTTGTGATAACTACAGGTTCGCCGCCCTCAATCACGGCGACAACCGAGTTGGTCGTGCCAAGGTCAATACCAATAATTTTGCTCATATCCGACACCTTTACTCTGCCCCGACGCCGACAGTTCTATTGTTCTAAACGGTCGAAAGTTAAATTAATCAATCTATATTACACTTATTATAAAATATGAGTCTATCATTGTCAACTAAGTTTAAATTAAAATCGCCTTAATCTCCTTAATTACATGTAAATTAATCACTTGTACCTCACGTGCTATAATTTGGCTTTAGAGCGCTGAGGACAATTTCCAGCCTTGGCAAGGTGTTTCTCTTACAAGGATATCTGGTTGCCTCGTTACCTCCTCCGTATCAATCGCAGGGTCAGCCTAATCGCTATGTTTGTCGGTATAGCGATTTTGGGGACTGTTAGTGGTGTCCTGTTCGCATTCGCTGGTGATCTTCCTCAAATCACTGCACTGGACGATTACGCTCCAAGTGTCATCACGCGTGTGCACGCAGCCAATGGAGAAGTGGTGACCGAATTTGCCACACAGCGGCGCGTCCTTATTGCCTATGAGGACATAGCCCCACGCCTCCGAGAGGCGATCGTGGCGGCAGAGGACGGCAGTTTCAACACTCACTTCGGAATTAGCATTCCCCGCCTCGCCATCACAATTGTCCGCGATATCTTGAACCAGCGCCTCTATGGCGCAAGCACGATCACGCAGCAGCTAGCGCGCAATCTATTCCTAAACCTAGACAAAACATGGGAACGGAAAATTAAGGAACTTCTGCTCACCTTCCAGATCGAAAAGAGGTATACCAAGCGGGAAATTCTCACGATGTATTGCAACCAGATTCTCTTCGGCCATGGCGCTTTCGGCGTTGAAGCCGCATCCCGAATGTACTTCGATAAGTCAGCCGGTGAACTTGACCTTGCCGAAGCCTCACTCCTCGCTGGCATCATTCAATTACCAGCACGACAGAGTCCTTTCGTTAACCTCGAACTGGCAAGTACGAGACGTAACTACGTTTTAGGAAGGATGGAAAATGACGGATACATAACAGCTGAGGAGGCGGCCATCGTAAGGCGGACGCCGATCGAGGTCATCGATCGACGAGGCGAGGCATCGATTGCACCATACTTCGTCGAGGAAGTCAGGCAGCATCTCGAGAGCAATTACGGTGCCAAGCAACTGTACGAGGGCGGTCTTTCAGTGCACACGACTCTAGACGTCGGCCTGCAGCACGCAGCCAACGAAGCGGTACGCGCGGGCCTCCACCGTCTTGACAAGCGGCGTGGCTTCCGCGGACCGATAGAGAACGTACTCGAAACAACCGCTGAATCGATCGAAGTCTATGAGAACCCTAAGTGGCGCCGCCCAACAACTTCTGGTGATCGTGTGCCGGCCGTCGTAACTAGCGTTTCAGAAAACCAAATTGATTTTCGCCTCGGACGCTACAGCGGCACAATCGACCAAGATGGTTTTCGCTGGACTCGGAAATCAGCGCCACAGTTCCTCAAGCCCGGCGACCTCGTGCTCGTCGAAGTCTCATCAGTCAACAACGACGCCCTGACGCTCTCTGCCACTCTCGACCAAGAACCGGTTGCAGAAGCTGCGCTGGTTGCCATTGAGAACCGCACGGGTCGTATCCTGGCCATGGTCGGCGGCTATAACTTCGAGCGAAGCAAGTTCAATCGGGCCGTGCAGGCTCAACGCCAACTCGGGTCGCTGTTCAAGCCACTCCTCTACGCGACAGCGATCGATCGAGGCTACACGCCGACATCAATTATCATTGACGAACCAGTCAGCTTTCCAGCTGGGCCGGACCAGCCTGAATACGAGCCTCGCAATTACGACCTCAAGTTCGAAGGACCGGTAACACTCCGACATGCACTCGAAGATTCTCGAAACGTTCCAGCGGTGCAAATGATGGCCGAATTGGGTCCTGAACAAGTCGTTGAGTATGCCAAACGGATGGGATTCGCTTCAAATCTTCCACCGTTTCTCTCGGTCGCACTCGGTGCTGCTGAGAGTACACTCCTGGAAATTACGACCGCCTATGCGATCTTCCCCAATCAGGGTGTTCGGCTCGAACCGTTCCAAGTGTTGAGGGTAATGGATCGGGATGGCAACATCATTGAAGACAATCGGCCGAGCGCGTACGAGGCACTTCCCGCAGACACCTCGTTCATCATGACGAGCCTGTTACGTGGCGTCGTGGAACGGGGAACGGGTCAGCAGGCAAAGGTGCTCGATTGGCCACTTGCTGGGAAAACTGGGACGGTAGACGAATACACCGACGCGTGGTTTGTAGGATATGACCCGGATGTGACCGTTGGCGTCTGGGTCGGCCACGATCAGAAGATGACTTTAGGACCAGGAGAAGAGGGTGCTCGCGCAGCGCTGCCGATCTGGATCGACTTTATGCGGGCTTACATTGACGACAGAACCGATCGACCGGAATTCCTTCAACCCGTAAATATCGTTCACTTATCCGTTAATCGTCTGACCGGTGACATCACTGAACCTTCTGCGCCGAACGCCATCCGTGAAACGTTTATCGCGGGCACCGAGCCTAACATCACCTTCTAGCCCCAACCAACCTTGGGTCACGCCTACTCGTCGTCTGCCGGCTTCCCTAACCTTCCAGAGGCCTTCTGCATCAAATAGGCCTTGATGAAGCCGTCAAGTTGCCCATCCATTACACTGTCTACGTCACCCACCTCCATCTTGGTCCGGTGGTCCTTGATCAACCGATACGGATGTAGCACGTAGCTCCGGATCTGGTTGCCAAATGCAATCTCTTTTTTCTCTCCACCGATTTGTTCCAGCTTAGTTTGCTGTTCTTTTAACTTCATATCGTAAAGTCGCGCGCGCAACACCTTCATGGCCGAATCACGGTTGCGATGCTGAGACCGCTCGTTCTGGCACGAAACGACAATACCAGTTGGAATATGGGTAATGCGTACAGCGGAATCAGTCACGTTCACGTGCTGACCACCGGCGCCGCTTGAACGATAGGTGTCAATACGAAGATCCTTATCTTCGATCTCGACCTCGACGTCATCGGGTAAATCAGGCCAGACAAAAACAGAGGCGAACGAGGTATGTCGGCGACCTGCTTGGTCGTACGGAGAGATCCGCACAAGCCGATGCACACCGGCTTCGGCAAGTAGTAGGCCATAGGCATAATCACCGGATACCGTCAACGTAACGCTTTTGATCCCAGCTTCGTCGCCCGGTTGGAGGTCGATGACTTCGCGGCTGAATCCACGCTGCTCAGTCCAACGCAGGTAGAGTCGGAGCAGCATCTCAGCCCAATCCTGGGATTCAGTGCCGCCAGCACCTGGATGGATTGTAAGAATGGCACTCTTACGATCGTGCTCGCCGCCTAGCATCCGCTTTATCTCGGCGGCCTCAACCTCAGCGTTCAGCTCATCGAGAGCTCGGTTTAGGTCATCATCGACGGGCTCACCTTGCTCGGCCCAGTCAACTAGTACCGAGAGGTCCTCACTACGCTGCTGCAGTGAGTCGATGAGCACACGATCATCCTTGAGCCTCCGCTGGCGCTGGAGCACACGCTGGGCCGCCGCCTGGTCCTTCCAAAAGTCTGGCACAGCCGCCTGGGATTCCAACTTAGCGAGTTCGCCTGCTGAACCAGCAGCGTCAAAGATAGCCTCGCAAATCTTTAGCTCGCTTAATTAAATCTTGATACCGAGAAAATTGTTCTTCACGCGTTGCAGACACACTTACTCCCTCTGGGTCTCACCGGCTCGCCCGCACACCAATTACCAAAACACAAAGCACTAACATGAGACAAAGATAGACAAACAAATCGCCCGTCCAGCCGTATACCGTCTTTGCATTAATCCATCGCACATCAGCTACAACTCTAGCATTTTCAAACAACTCGGCCTGTGCAAGCACACGCCCGTAGGGGTCGACCACACCGCTTATACCGGTGTTCGCAGCACGGACGAGGTAACGTCCCTGCTCAATAGCCCGCATGGCCGCCTGCGAAAAATGCTGATGCGGTGCTGATGTTCGCCCAAACCAGGCGTCATTTGTGATCGTCGTAAGAAGCTCACTGCCAGCTGAAACGGCCGAACGCGCCAAACTTGGGTAGACTACCTCGTAGCAGATTGCGCTGCTAAACCGATGCCCATCCATTGAAAAAGTGACGGCTTCGGTCCCAGGTGAAAAATCCGGCACACTGCTAACCAGCTTATCGGCAAAAAACAGTAAGCGCCTGAACGGCACGTACTCGCCGAAGGGCACAAGATGAATTTTCCGGTAGGTTGGTCCGTTAATCCCAGTAGGACTAATGTGAAATGCGGCATTGTAGTAGTGAAAATTGCCGGTTTCCTCGAACTCTTCGCTACCGAACAGGATATGGGATCCGGTTTCCTTGGCAAGATCTCGAATCGCTACGGCCGCGCCAACATCCTCATTAAACGGAAGTGGAAGCGCTGATTCTGGCCAAATCAGTAGCTTCGCACCATCCGCGGCCGCGGAGCGACTCGCTGACAGGTATGTATCCAATATCGAAGTCCGAAAACCAGGGTCGTGTTTTTTGTCCTGTGCCACATTGCCTTGGATCGCTGCTACGCGGACTGGTTCACCTTCGTTAACCAGCGTGTTTTGACTGAGGCGCCACTGGCCCCAGCCTGCAATTGAGACTGCAATACCAAGGACAACACCACCAGTAATCAGTCGTTGGCGATCCGCTCTGACAGCAATACTGGCCAAAGCCCCGTTAACCAGGACGATGAGGAAGGAAATGCCGTAGACACCAAACACACTCGCCAACTGGGCTACAGGCAGAACCTCAACTTGGGAGTAGCCGAGAAGTTCCCATGGAAAGCCGCCGAATAGGTAGCCTCGGCCAAACTCGCTAACGACCCATGCGGCTGATGTGGTGACAATGCCTACCGTTACGCTGGTCGAGGTGCCGTCGTAGTAGGTCACCATAACCGCGAATAACCCGACAAAAATGGCCAAGTACGATACGAGCAGAGCGTTCACAGCCAAGGCCGTCGGCCACGTCAGACCGCCGTAAGTCATCATCACTCCACTGATCCAGTAGAGCGTTCCGGCAAATGCGACTGTACCCGTGGCCAAGCCGAGTCCGAATGCACGCTGGACTTGTATGCGTTTCGCACTACCTAGCGCTGCAAGCAGAGGCACCAGCGCAATCCAGGCCAACGCAGGTTGGCCGAATTTCGGAAAACTCAGTGCGAGGAGGACGCCGGAAAGAATAGCTAACGGGTAATCCAGGGCTTGAACTTTTCTTCCTGCTCGAGACGACGGCGAACGTCCTCGGCATCAGCACGGTCCTGATAACGGCCGACGCGGACACGAAACATCTCCCCTGGCCCATCAGGCGGGGGATCGAGCAAATAAGCGGGGTATCCCTTATCCGAAAGTTGATCCCGAATTACTTCGGCGCTAGCGCGACCACGTAGTGCTGCTACCTGTACTGTAAAGGGCTCCGAGGGTTCAGAATTAAGCCCCACCGGCCTCATTGGGCCCTCCGATGGCAGGCTTGGCAAGACCGGCTCTCTGGGACCAACAGTCGTGGGGCGCCCATCATTTTCCATGGCCGATTTGGACGGTTCAGCGAATACCTCGTTCTCTGTTACCGATTTAGCTTCACCAATAGGCTCAGTCCAATAAAAGAGCTCGTCGCCCATTGCGTGGCTGTCCCCACCGATACCCTCTGCAATCGGTCTTAGCTCTGAAGCTTGGCGGGCACGGACACCACGCCCAACGAGTACGCCACACAGAAAGATCGCCACGGACACAACGGTCGTGGCCATGAAGAGGAAAACGAGTTGCTTGCCACTCAGCTGAATTTCACGAAAACCGTCATCCGACATGGTTTAACACCTGTTATGTCGACGGCTCACCCGCTCCAGAGGTCTTTCGCATTACGTTCAACAACTCGACCGGTAACGGAAAGACAATCGTCGAGTTCTTCTCGGAAGCAATCTCGGTCAGCGTCTGCAGGTATCGGAGCGTAATCGCATTCGGCTCAGCAGCGAGTACGGCCGCCGCCTGCGAAAGTTGCTTCGACGCAGTGAACTCACCCTCGGCGTGAATGATTTTAGCACGTTTCTCGCGTTCCGCCTCAGCCTGTCGAGCCATCGCTCGCTGCATGTCGGGTGGAAGATCGACGTGTTTAACCTCAACTGAGGACACCTTGATTCCCCACGCGTCGGTGTTTTGATCGAGAATACCCTGGAGGTCTTGATTGAGACGTTCACGCTCGGACAACAGGCCGTCAAGCTCCACCTGGCCAAGCACGCTGCGTAAGGTAGTCTGCGCTAACTGGGACGTCGCGTAATGGAAATTCTCAACTTCTACAATCGCACGACCAGGTTCCATCACCCGGAAATAGACAACTGCATTGACCTTCACTGAAACATTGTCCCGCGTGATAACGTCTTGCGGCGGTACGTCCATCACGATCGTGCGAAGGCTCACTCGAACAATACGATCAATCGGCGCAAAGACAAGGATTACGCCAGGACCCTTCGAATGTGGTAACAGTTTGCCAAGACGGAAGATGACACCACGCTCATACTCATTCAAAATCTTGATTGAGCTGATCAAATACAACACCAAGATCAGGCCGAATACTGCAATAGGGGATACATTCATTACTTATCTCCTCCTTGTAGGACTGAAGCCAGTCGACGGACTGTGAGCGTGAGACCGTTCACTCCGACCACTTTAACCTGGTCGCCCTCGGCGATTGGCTCCGTACCTGTCGCCGACCAAATTTCACCATGGGCCACGACTTGGCCAGAACCGCCTGCCTCAAACGTCGTGAGTGCGCGCCCAATCTCATCGAGCATTCCCGCGCGGCCCGTCACAGCTCGCCGACGCTGCGCCGCAACGCCCAACCTCGCCAAGAAGAACACAATGCCTGAAAGCGCGAGCGTCATCGGAAGCACCAACGACAACCCAATTTGTAACTCCGGCATCGGTGAATCAATCAACATGAGCGAGCCTAAGGCGATACTAACAATGCCACCCAACGCCAATATCCCGAAACTGGTTACCATCGCTTCTAGAACCAGCAGCCCGAGACCGAATCCAACAAGAACAACACCAGCTAAATTCACCGGCAGCACCTGAAACGCGAAGAACGCCAGTAAGAGACAGAGTCCGCCGACAACACCAGGTAGAATCGCGCCAGGATTCCACAGTTCGATCGTTAGACCTAGGGTGCCGAGGCTAAAAAGAATGTAGGCCACCTCCGGTCGTGCAATCACGCTCAACACTTGCTGACGCCATGTCATCTGTAGTCGCTCGACCCGAGCATCGGCCGTCCGCAGCCTGACCTCGCGTCCGTCAAACCTAGTAATCAAACGACCGTCGAGCACCTCCAAGAGACTGTCCAAGTCTGCTGTGACGATATCGATCAGTGGCGGTTCAGCCTCAGCAGCTTCGTCTTCAGTAAACGCTCTACTCTCAATTACTGCCTGCTCAGCGAACTCAATATTACGATTGCGTTGAGTCGCTAGGGATCGGGCAAAAGCCGCTACATCCGATGCAGCCTTTTCGGACGCGGCCTCGTCGAGTTGTTGTCCGCTGCCGCTAA